>Ga0209318_1000731_pt1 | contig 27989 bp, 69 predicted proteins | sample RifGroE1_FD_183999 | JGI IMG/M metagenome (GOLD analysis project Ga0209318, IMG submission 183999) | Groundwater microbial communities from Rifle, Colorado, USA - Groundwater E1 (SPAdes) (version 2) | ecosystem: Environmental > Aquatic > Deep subsurface > Groundwater | place: Rifle, Colorado... | reverse complement strand
TATACCATTCTATTTTTTCTTCTAATGGGTCTGTTTTAACTAAAATATAATTCATAGAATAATATAATATAATTATTGAAACGAAAAACTTTAAAATAATATTTGGTATTATGTAAATAAATACGTTTATTGAAATTGATGTTACGAAAACTGGTAAAAATATCCATCCTATATTTTGTTTCCACATATATCTATCAAGTAAATCAAATCTCTTCAAAAATATCAGTATTAACAAAACCCATATAAATTCTTCAAATAAACTAATACTAAAAAAATTTAATACTGCATTTGTAATATTTTGTACCACTTGACCAACTCCTTTAGCAACTTTTCTATTTATATATTACCACAGAGTTGATCAAGTGTCAACATTTATTTTATCATTTTGTTAGAAATTTATTAGAATTTTTAATAGCATAATACAGTATTAAAAAAATAAACATACGAATTAATATATCTCCCGGTGAAAGCACAGAATAGAAAATATCTATCCAATCACTTAGAGGGATCAATTTTGTATAAGCATTACCTAATATATGTATACCATCTTGTATAAATTCTGGTTTGGCGTATCCAGTCCAATATGTATTACTTGGGAATACTGGCATACCATTATTGGCATTTATAACAATTTTATTCAATGTAGAACCTAACCATAAACAAAATCCAGCTTTACTTGCAGGAGATTTAATAAAATCAATAAATTTATTATTATGTATTTTATCACATTTATATAATTTATATATATATATTAACGGTATATAGCTTAATAGCGTTGCAGTTTTAATTATATATTGATATGGTAAAAACCAATAATTTTGATTAAAGACACAATATTCTAAATATATGTACAACAATGAAAATAATAATACTGGTATTATTGAAAATATATATGGATATTTAAACATATATTTTAATTTATAACCTTTTTTGCACTTTGCATATAAAAATGCAAATAAAATAAATTCAACCAATTATATTGTTTCTCCTTTTTATTATAATTTATTATGTATTTAAATTACTATTTAATTCTATATATTCATCATAATACATCCATTTAAAACCTTTTGATGTTTTTCGCTTCTTTTTTTAACACACTACAAATATTACCCACTCTACCTTTTATATCTATTGCTGCTTCACTTATAGAATTATACACTTTTATTAATTTATTATTTTCTTTATTTAAACATACAATTTTAATAGATTTATTGGATCTTATTATTTTATAATATTTGGGTTTCTTTAATAAACCTTTATGTATATTTCCTACTATAGAATGATATTTTATTCCAATTATATTTGCTACTTCTTGATATGTACGGCCTCCATTTAATAAATCTTGTGCTTTTTCTAAATCCCAATTTCTAATCGTATTTTTTGATATATCAACATACTTAGGAATATTTTTAATATTAGGGAAAAATAATTGTATTGCTTCTAAAGGAGTATAATCTCTCTTATCTATTGCTAAATAATTATAACCATTATTTAATACATATTCTTTCTTTAATTTATCAATTTCTTGTTGTTCAGGGTCATCATGATATTCACTTTGACATTCAATTAATAAATTATTTAATTCTGGTACAAAAATATCATATCTACTTATACCATTTTTATTAGTTTTAAATCCTGCATTATATTCCCATATTGTATCTGGATATTCATATTTTAATACTTGTTTAAGAGTTGTTGCCATAATTGATTCTCTTTGTTCATTAGAACAACTAGGACATCTAAAATATGCATCTTTAGATTCAGCTATACTTCTAAAATAATCATCATGTTTTTCTTCAGAACATTTCCAATAGACATCTTGATTACTAGATGGAGTATATTCATAGGGCGATTTTTTATTTTTATTTGACCATAAACTAAGTAATTCTTTATCTTCTAAAATCTTTCCCAAACTATCTAATGGATGAACTTTATCATTACTTTTAGGATTACAAAAAGAACATCTATTTCCATTTATAAAATTATCGCATTGTATGGGATAGCTTTCATGATAATCTTTTTCTTGACAATAAATATAAACTATTTTATGTGCTTGTATTTTAAGTGAAAATGGATCAACTATGTTCTTCTCATAATCCCAATATAATTCTAAAGCATTTTTACCATACATATCTATTAGATATTGTCCAAAACTATCTTTCGAATGAGCTATTTTACCACCTTTACAATATCCACATCTATGACCATTCACGAAACTATTACATATTATATCATAACTTCCATGATACTCTTTCTCTTGGCAAAAAATCCATATTTTAGGTTTTATTGAACTATAACTAATTTTCCAAGGGTCAATACCTATTTCATTATTCTTTTCATAGTCCCAATATCTTTCAAGAAAATCTTCACCTATATTATCAATTCCAAATTGTGCGAAAGAATAACATAAACCACAACTTTTTGCCCTGTTATCTATAATACTATTTGGTGTAACATTCCATTCTTTTCCACATGTGCATATATGAATTATTTTAGTTTGTGAATTTATATATTCAATATCATCTTTTAATTTTATATTTGTACCATTTTTCTTATTTACTTTTTCTAATTCTTTCTTATATTGCTCCGTTGTTTTTCTTTTCCCTTTCAAATAATCATTCTCCTTTTATATTTGCAATCTATTACCACTACCAAATCCCAATTCAAACATAATGGCTTCTTCCACCATTTTTAATTTTTGATCACTTAATTCACCTACCTTCATAGGATAATTATTATCAATGAAGAAACGACGCTTGCTAACGCTCCTTATATGTTCTGTTAAAATAAATGAATTATCCATTTTTAATCCTTCATTTTTACCAACTTTAACATGAATTCTAGGTAATGCTTTGTCACGACTGGTTATACTACATCCAGTTAAAATACTTGATACAGAATTTCCTATATTATTAGACAAAATCACAAAAGGTCTTAGTCCTCTCATTTCTGAATCTATTGAATCATCTAATCTTATAAGATATACACTACCCCTCTCAGGACACCAATTCCTCCAATCCACCTCATCCTTTTCTCTATAACATTGAGCATTAGTAGAATTAACAACATTACCACTTTGAGTTTTAACTATCATTTTTCCCACTCCTAATATATATTATATTTATTTTTCACTTCTATAATATATATTATGCCCAATGTTTGTCCTATGCAACCATTAATATATTAATATTTTGTTAATTTTTACTATCTTATTCTAACTTTAAAACTTAATCTCCTTCCCTTCCACCTCTGGGTTCCAATCTTCAGGTTTCATATACTCCACTGAACCATTAAATCCACATTTATCACAAAAGAAATCAACTTGCCAACTCTCATATCTAATTAATATATGTTCTTGATCTTCATTATTATCCATTTCACCACAAATAGGACAACATTTAATCCTTGGAATAATTTGTTTATTGTTTGAAATAGAATATAAATATTTAATTTCATTAGTTACTTTATTATATTTTGGTCTAGTATCTTCAGGAGGTGATTCAAAACGTATTAAATGTTTGTCCATAACAACAACATCTTTTCTTTTAGTAAACATAGTTATTTATTTATCTCCTTTTATTATTTTTATTATAATTTTCTCTTAATTTTAAAAACTTCAGACATTTATCACAGTCTCTATTATCCATAATACAAGGTTGTCCTTTATAATATTCTAAAATACACATAATTTTTCTCCTTTACCTCATTAATAACAAATAAACAAAATACCCAACATAAACACTCGTCAATGGATGTGCAATCCTATCAACAATATTTCTGCTTAACTTCCTACTTTTTAATATAAACATACCTCTAATAAAATTATAAGCATTTAAAACAATCATCATTATAGGAAATGCCATCAACCCATGCTTATCATATGTATCATAACTAATCAAATAGAATATACAATATATAGTATAAATAACTACCAATAATATAATATCTAATTTATTCAATAATTTTCTATCTAAAAACTTTTCTAACCTTTCTATACCTTCATCATATTTTTTCTGTATAATATGTAATGGTGTAAGATAACTCTTAAATGAAAATACTTGCAACAATAATATTACAAATGCGAATTCTAATAATAATTTAGTTGTCATTGCTATTCTCCTTCCAAATCATCACAAATGTCCTACTTTATAAAAATACTTTAAATAATACATATATCTTTTCCAGCATTACGAAAATGTTACTTAAACTCAATCCCATTTTTATGTATCTCAACGTCTAAATTATTAAATTTTATTTCTTGTGCATCTGGTAATATAAAAGCATTAATCCATTTCTTTGTACGAATTTCTCTAACTGCACTACCCCAAGGATATTTAAATATTTCATAACCAAATAATGGTATTACATTACAATTTTTCTTTATTTTTGTAACACTTTTTGGATAAAATGAATCTTCATCATTAGGTCTTATTTCATTAATTCTAACTTCATATCCTAATTGTTTCATTTTAGATATATCTTCATCAACAACACCTATAAACCCATCTAAAATATTATGCCCACAACAGCAACCTGTAGTTTTTATACCTAAATTCCATAAATGTTTTATTTCTTCAAGTATGCAATTATCAATACATATTACTGATTTTAAACCATTGCTTAATCTATAAATTCTATAATCCTCCATATGTGACGGTATATCTACACAAGTTTGATTATTATAACTTCCTATTTCTACATTACTACAATTACACATGATTTACACCTCTTTAAGCTATCACAATACTATGACTTATAAAATTTTCGGGTAAATCTATTTTCTCATATCTTAAACCATCAATATTGTAAACTTCTTTACCACTTTCAATTTTAGTTATATTTTTAACTTTATATAATTCTTGAAATATTACTTCTGGATATAATCTATCCGATTCAATTTTTTCAATAATAGCATAATCGTAAATTGTTTCACATATATCACATTCATTATTAATAACTCTGCGTTGAGCATCTTCTAAAAATTTAAAATATCCTATTGTTCTTGTTGTACCAAAATCCCATCCATATTCATCATAACTTAATTGTTCAAATGTTGTTACAAAATACATATTATCTTACTCCTTTCTAATTTTAAAATAAAACCAAATAAACTCTATGTATTAATTTTATATTATCATTCTTTTCCAAACAATTCAATTCTTTTTTGTTTTGCAAATTCACATGCTTCATCAAACTTATCTAATGGAAATACCCATTTATAAGGTACATAATCTTTCATAATTTGAACCCAATATTCTTTTCTATCTCTTCCCCAATTTACATTTCTAACTCCTGTACTAGAATTCTTATTTGCTCCTTTCCTATTTTTTAAATTTAAGTTATCATTACTTATTAATAATTGACTTTTTCTATTATCCAAAGTATCATGATTTATATGATCTACACATTGTCCTTTTTGAGCATTCATTATAAATCTATGTAATTCCCAATGTTTATATTTATATTTTCCTTCAAATACTCCTAAATATTCAGTTGTAGTTATGTAATAAGATTGTATATGTGGTTTCCATGATGCTACCCATTTCAATCCTAATTCTACCAATCTAGGTATTTCTTCTGCATCAACATAAACTTCAAAAGTTTCTCCCTTTCTATTATGTATATAAAATATTGCATAATCATCTATTATTACATAATCATTAAATCCTGTTCTTTGTTTTACTGCCATAATATTCCTCCTAATTTTAATAATTTATTCTTTAAACAAACATTGCCAATCCCAACAAAACAATCTCATGCAATCTATGGTCAATACCAATATGCATAAATCCATAATTCTGATAATCATTTATTTGTTCTCGAGTCATACCTTTAAATCGCATAATATATTTAACCAATATTCTTGTATCTATAATAGCATGAGAAATAAATAACGTCCAAAATACTAACCAAAAATCATGATTCAAGAAATCTTTAATCAAATATAATGTCGCAATACTTGTAAATGAAGCATATATAAATGAATGACTAATCACAGCACAAAAACTTAATAATTTATTATCATCCTTACTCCATTTTGATTTGTTTAATGCTTGCCAATTCAATTGAAAAATCCAATCTATAAATATTCCTACAAAATAAGCAACTACTAAAAAATCTATATTAACTAATTTTTCCATTCTTCATTACCTCCAAAACATAAGGGTTAACATATTTTGATATATCCTTACCATATTTAAATAATTCTTTAACCATTGTAGATGAAATTATCTCATTATCTGTTCTGAAATAGATAGTATTTAAATCAGGATTAAGTTCTTTATTTATTTTAGCAATATTTTCTTCATAGATATAATCATTTGGATTCCTTAATCCTCTAATTAAATATGTAGCATTTTCAATTTTTGCTAAATCGCTAATTAGTTTACTTGATGAATATATACTATAGCCTTTCATATTGATATTTGATAAAGTTATATTTACCGCTTGCATCATTTTATCCATATTATAATTTCTTTTCTTTATAAGATTGTTAGCAAATATAATAAATATTAAATCAAATAATTCATTAGCTTGTTTAAGAATATCTAAATGACCATTAGTAAATGGATCAAAACTACCCGCATAAATTGCTGTTTTCATATTTTATTATCCTTTCTTTAATAATACTATTTTTACAATGTGTTGATTTATAAGGGTTTGCTGATTTCCAAATCATTACCAACTCTGCCTTTTGTATTGATTTTACTTTTTATTCATTTCAGATAAATATTTTGCTTTTAATACATTTGTCCAAAGAACATTTACATCATAAATTACAAATAATGTTGCTAATGCAATAATTGTAGTGACAATTGGATGTTGCGAAGTAAATTCAAACATATTACCTCTCCTTTAATTATCATATTTCCACATTTCAATAATAACCTTTTTCATCTGTGTCAAAGAATAATATCCTATCCCTATACTTGCTAACCAAAATACCAATAATTTAATATATTCATATGATAATTTAAACAGCATAAAATTAGGTGTTAATATTGCTGTTAATCCTGCACATAAAGTTATTGTCCATAAACCTAATAATGTATATAATATTTTAAATATTATATTCATATGTTATTTTAATCTCCTTACAATTTAACCATCATCAAAAATATAATCCAATGTTTCTTTATTTATATTTTTTGTCATTTCTTTTAAAGCATCAAAACATTTTTTATTTTGTTCTATTCGTTCTTCTGGAGTAAACCAAAAATATTTCTTTTTTAACATTTGTTTATATATGTTTTTTCTTTTTCTTACAATATGAAAACCATGAAGTCTAATATCATGAAATACTTTTTTATAAAAATAATACCAACCTACTAAATATGGTCTAGGCATGATTTTCCCCCTTAAATAATATTTATTATTTAAATTAATATTTACGATAAAATATTTTTAACATATCCTTCAAATATTGTCGTATAACAATTATTATGACATTGTTTTATTGCAAGTTTTACATACATTAATACTCTATAGGCACTATATTGTTGTCCACGAATTCTAGCAATCATTTCAATGGCAATATCTTCAAAACTATCCGAACAACCTGAAAATACAATACTAGAATATCTAAATGGTTCATATCTTGTAAGATTACTATATAATATAAGTTTATATTTTTTATTATCTACAATCTCTTCATTTTTACTTAAACTAGAATACCATTCATAATTTCTTTCTATCCAACATTTTAATTCATCTGTTGTATATGTTTTATCTACAACATTCACATAATCTGTGTCTCTATATATTTTTTCCAATTCAACATTAACCTTTTTATCATATCTAATTTCTTTCATTTGTTTTTTATTCTCCTTTTAATTATATTAAATATATTAAACTTAATACTTATAAATCTCTCTCACATTTCTCCACTTTACAAATTTATCACCATATTCAGTTCTAATATTTATACCTTTTTCAGAGATTAAAGTTATATCTCCGTCAATATAAATACTATAATCTTTATGATTAATAATCGCAATTGCATAATCGTATAGATTAATTAGTTTAATTACTTTAAATATATAATCTTTATTAATATTATCAATAATACACTTCATAATTATTCTCTCCTTTAAAGTAATTGTAATCTCTTAATATATTTTTGTGCTTCACTTCTTTTCATAGGTGGTAATCCTACTGCCGTAAGTGTTCCGTTAGATAATTCCGTTAAACCCTTATCCCTAATATAATAGAATCCCTGATCAATCAATTTTAATAATTGTTTCTCTTTGCCTCTAAGTATAATTTTCTTTTGATTTTTACCATTATTATACCATTGTTTCCAATCATCAATACTAATTAATATATTAGGATTAATATACTCTCCATTTAATGGTTGATACATTAATTTAGTTATTTCATGTGTAATTATAGTTGCCACATGTCCTATCTGTGCGGATAACTTTGGTGTAGAAATCTTAATCTCATTATTTACTACAAAATATTGTACAATTTCGTTTTCATTTTCCATACTATTTCTCCTTAATAAAATTTAACTTTACTATATAATGTAATTGATATACTATTATTACTTAATTCTACTAATTTATAATCTATATTTAATTCTTTTAATTGTTTAACTATTTTATCCAAAAATATATCATTAGTAAACAATTTTATTTCGTAAGGATTAGGTAATTTATTATCATATAACTTATTAATTAAATTATATTCTTCTAAACAAAAATTAACATATGCTTCTATTGACCATTTTATTTCTTTAACATCAATTGTTAAATATATTTCTGATAATTCTATTACCATATCATCTTTCTTATAAAATAAATGATTATGTTCATAATAATTTAATATATCATTTTTATCTATGTTATTTTTTACTACTTCTATAGATTTTCTTCATTGCTATCTTCTGGATAATATTTAGGTATACTAAAATAAAATTGTATTTCTTTATCCATAACAATAAAATCCTCCTTTAAAAAACTAAACTTTGGACACGATACTTAATTAATTCAAATTAACATTAATATAAATTGGTTTTAATAGATAATTTTCTAAATACCACTCAACTTCTTCTTCATTCATTCAACAAAGACCACACTCATCACATTTATTAATTAAATCATACATATACATAATATTATCTGCAATTAATTCATTCAATGTAATATTTTCATATCCAAATCTATTAATACATTGTTGTTCGTCTAATTCTTTTATAATCATTTTAATTCTCCTTCTCTCTTTCTAATATATAAATTAAAGCATCTGCAACCATATCCTCTATTATATTACCTTCAAAATTTCTATGTCTATTAATTATAGATACATTTTCAATGCATGTTTCAATTTCTATTTCATTTTCACTATATAATGCATAAGTCCAATTATATTTTTTAATTTCATCCAATAATTGTTTTAAACTTGGCAACCATGTTCTAGTTGCATCACACCAAAATCCAGGATTATCTTGCATAACTAAATCAATATAAATTTCTTTAGTATAAGAATTTTCATATAAATAAAAATTTCCTTGTTTTGGTATCCATATAAGATTTAGTTTTTTAAGTTGTTTTGCTTTATCTGTACTAATCATTTTTATTTTCTCCATTATCTTTATAATAAGACATCACACAATCTCTCAATATCACCCTAAACTTATCTAAACTAATATCTTGATTCATATAACTATCTCTAAGAGCATATTTATACCACATAATACTAAATCCTGTAGGTTTATATAAGAAATTAGGTTGAATTAATCTACAATCACTTTTATGCTTTTTATTCTTAACCCACTCTTCAAAACTACTATTTAATCCACAAGTACAATGTACTGCACAACCTGCTCTTGATAAATTATATTTTTTACATAATTTTTTATATATTTTATCTTCTATTTTACTATATTTTTCAAATTTCATATTCTGTGGAGGACGCTCTATACTTCCAGAAATATCTATAGTCCATCCATGTTTTATTTTTTCTCTAATTAATTCCATTTGATAACAATTACTTTTATGTAATTTATCCTCCCACCAATCATCAATTAAATCTTCTAATCCACATGTACATTCTGCATCCCAATCATAACTTTTTAACTTAAATGTATCATTTTCATACTCACATTTACTATCTATACACCCATAGCCATCTGCATTAATTTCATATATAAATTCATCAAAAAATAAATTACTCCAAGAATCTCTATCAATAGGATAATTGCCTCTTGAATGTCCGAATATCATATTACCCATTTCCATATGTATTACCTCCTAATTATTCTATACATTATAAAAATATATTAATCCATCATCTAATCTTCTATAGGCATAAAAATATTGCTTTACAAAATCTAATTTATCTTTTGACATATATAATAAACAATGTCTGAAATCTCTACTCAATGTTTCAATTTGCTTTCTGAGTGTTTCTTCTCCATTATATAAATAACAATTCCATGTTAAACATAACACTGATATAGGTAAATCACTATAATTAACTTCAAAATATTTACCCTTATATTCAAATGGATATTCCCTAACGATATAATCATATTTATTATAATTCCAAAAATCTAAATAGTGGTCATTAACACCAACATAATTTATTTTATTGTTTAAAAATACTTCACTCTGGTGTCCATAAGCACATCCTATATCAATTACTCTGTCAATATTAGATTCTTTACAGTGTTTAGCAATAGATTCATAGGTTTTATAACCTTCACATTCAAAGAAATGATCTATACAATCAATTTCCATATTATATTTTCTAGAATCTTTATTTTCTTTATAATGTTCTTTACTTAGTTCTAATAATTGTTTTCTTCTTTTTAATAATCTAGAATAATTCATAATAATTTTAAACTCCTTAAAAATCATATTAAATGATTTGATTGGTAATAATATTTATTTCTACACTTATTTTGTTGTAAATATAATCTTATAAACTTCTTTACATGTTAAATCTAATAAATTTAAAAGTAACTCATCACTATTATTTTCATCAAATTTTCTAAACATATCTAACACATATTTTTGAAAATCATCTGATACTTCAAACACCACTGCATCGTCACCATACTCAACAATAGTATATACTTTGCTTTGAAAATATTTAATAATATCTCTGTATAAATGTTTGTTTACAGGTGTTTTACTAATAATATCTTTTAATTCTGGTACTTTCTCAGATATGAAATAATTAAACATTTCTATACTTTCATTAATATAACCTTTATCTCCTGAAAAATAATATGCTAAGTCTACTACTTCTTTAATATTTTTCATTATAAGAACATCTCCTTATATTTTATCTTGTTTTCTATCAATCTTCTCTATCCATTGATATAAAATATTCCACATAATATTTGCATTTTTCACAATCAAAATCTTCAACAGGACATTCTATGTACTGTGTGTCTTCATTATAATCGCATCTTTTTATATTTAATTCTTTAGCAATATCCAACATTATTTCCTTTTCTCTTTCTTCTAATCCACATTCATACTCTTTAACTTCAAATGCTTTTAATATTAATAATTTATCCTCTTTTGTTAAATTCATATAGTTAATTCTCCTTTAATATTGTTTATTTATTATTTACTTACTTCCTAAAACACTCATCAACTAACTTCTTAACTTCTTTCATATCCGCTCTCCCTTTCAATTCTTTAAATAATACTTTCATTGCTTCACCAATGTTATTCCCAGTATTACCTACACTTTCAACAACTTTATTAATAATATCCTTTACTTCATCAATACTCAACTTCTCTGGCAAATAAGATTCAAGTAATCTAATAGCATCTTTCAATTCAACAATTTTTACTTCATCTTTTACAAAAGATAATTCTTCCTTATACTTTTTAAGTGTCTTTTCAGTTACAGTAATAATAACATTCTGTTCAAGTTTATCTTCTGATACTCTCAATTCTTTTGCTTTTGTAATAATATCTGATTTAAGGATGCGTAATACAGATAGTTTATTTGTATCTTTTGCTTTCATTGCTAACCTAATTTGCTCATTAATTTTATTGTACATTATAATTCTCCTTTTTATATGTGTATTTTAATTATTATATGTATGTGATTTAAAATTAAAGATATACTTTACAATCGTTGCTTTTTTTATTTTATTGCTTTTTTATTTTATTTATTTTTAAAATTTATATTAGCGTTTTATTATTCTTTTATTTTAAATGTCCAACCTTTATGTGTCTTTTTACTTCCTTTTAAACATTTAATTATTGTCGATGAATCTAATCCATGTTCTCTAGAAAATTTACTTTGATTTGTAAATTCATATTCTTTTCCTAATGGATTTTTCCCTATGTAAATTAGTCCAGTCAATCTACTGCTCTCTGTTCTTTGATTCATTTCATCTACATTATCTTTTACTAGTACAAATATGCAGGTATTTTTACTATATATTTTATTTCCTTTTATTTTTACATCTTTATCTAACTCCCAACCACTGTTATTTTTCCATTGACGATAATTTTCTAATTCCTGTATATCCTTACAAAAATTTTGAAATGAATGCCATCTCTCGTCAACAGCACAATTTTTATATGTTGGATGAGATTTAAGCGACTTTTCCGAATAACATCTTCTTATCATATTTGACCAAAGAGAATATTCTTTTGTAGCTTTCCCATTTATTTTGGGCATCCAATATCCCTGTCCAATATAACCAATACCATGAACCGATGGAAAGTTAGGATTTTTTACTCTTCCACTTCTAATAGAACTGTTGTCAGCTATAATAAGTGTATCATCCTTAAATTGACATAAATAATAACGATATTTTTTATAAATACCTTCTAAAATGTACTTATTTAATTTCCCAACTATAGTAAATTCACCACAAATTATCGACATCCATTTAGAACCATTATAATAAATATCACTATCGTTTTTTATAAGATCATATACTTTCAGATATATCACTCCATTCCAATTTTTATTTTATTAAAATTTCACTTTAAATAATTGTTTGGTGTGATATTCCACACGCACAAACAATTCATTTTGTTTACATTATACATTTATTTTTACATTCTGTCAACTATAAATTTTAAATTTATTCTAATATTTTTAGATTAACCCTCAAATCCAACATATAAATCATCAATACTTACTCTATCATCTTTACACCACCACTCAACATCACTACCATGACCATTTTCTTCACTTTCATCTTCCGTTTCTGGTCTTACAAAATAAGTAAAATTAATACTTCCACTTAAATAATCATCGCAATTAATAATCTCTTCTACTGCTTCAAGAATATCTCTTAGTTTAATAAAACCACCTGTCTCATTTCCCTCATCATATGTCATATCTTCAAATATTATTTTGTTTAAACTTGATTCACAATCTTCTTTAACTATGTTACTCGCTGTATTTAAATCATATTCTTTATCTAATATATCACCTAATATTTGAAGTACTTGTTTTCTATCTAAAGTATCAAGTATTTTTACTATTTGATTATATTCGTTCATATTTTCTCCTTTTTAACTAAAATTTTCATCACCACATAAATTACATCGTCTAATATCTTTATCATCAAGTAAATTCATAATAAAATCATCCATTCTTCAAATACTCCCAACATCATACCTATAATTTAACACTCTCGCTTGTCCATAATGACCATCCAATTTATCAGCATTATCAGGAAATTTTAATCTCAATATCACCTGTCTTCCTGTGCTCTTTGACATTCTTAATGCTTGCTCTATATTTTCCCATGCTCTCACAGGAGGCATAATATATCCTGTTTTCTTGTATTTATCCAATTTCTTATAACTACATACATGGAATACTATCATATTATTTTATCTCCTAAATTTAAGATTCTACATCAATTAAATTAATTATATCCCAATTAAAAGGCTGTTTGCCAAACTTGGGATGCTCAACAAAAGTATTTGTACCCACTAAATTATAAGGACTAACAAATTACCAATCTTCGTCTGGAACAAGTTTGATTATTTCTAATGTTTCATATTCTTCTCCAATATAATCAAGATATTGCTGATATTCATTATTTAACTTTTCAATAACATTAATAACTTGTTCTTTTGTTGGAGAATTATTTTTGCATTTAAAATAATATTGTTTAAAAAACACATTATCTCCATAATAATCACCAATTGGAACTGTGATACGTGTAATAAAATTCATTATTATTTTCCTCCTTTTATTTCTATCTCTACCTAAACGCTATAAACCATCTTCCCGCCCTGTTCAATTATATCTCTAATAATTTTTAATCTTTCATTCCTGTCCTCGAAAAATTGATCATCATCTCTCTTTTTAACACTCTTAAAATATCTATCAATATCATCTAACAAATAAGATATATCTTTAGTTAACTTATCATCTACATATTTACTAGATTCATCTTCCTCATCATATTCACACAAACTATCATAATCAATTATTGCATCATATAAATTTAACCCATATAAATATTCTAAATTACCAATTGCAGAATACAATAATTTACCATCTTCGTGAAAATGTATATTATCATATCCAACCCATCTATTAATACTATATTCTTCTATTTCTGAAGCAACATAAAAATATTCATAATCTGCAAATATCATTTTACCTTTATGTTTTAAAAACCACATTTTTAATTCTGAATTTGGTATATTTTGAATTTTATCTATAAACTTATTAGATTGCTCTAAATAAAAATCAAAATATTCTTGGTCAAAATCAGGATTAATATATTTATCCATATATTTTAAACATTCACATTCTGATGATGATAATAAATTATGGTAGGTATATTCATCTGTATCATAATCAATAGAAATTTTATCTTCTATCTTTGGTCTGTATAATACTTGTGGTTCTTTTCTCCATGTTTTATAAGCATTGTCTATTGATATTCCCATATTATTTAATCTCCTTTAATTAAAAAATGTAACATATTATTTATATTTTTCTAATATTTTACGATATTCATTCTTACAATCATGCTCTTTCTTAATAAAAATAGAAACTAGTTTAAAATATATACTTCTCTTAAATAAAAGTATTTTTAATCTTAATTGATCTATTCTAATAATTTTCATAAATTATCAATTCCTCACTTTATCAACTCAGTACTTCAAGCAAAAACACCTGATTTTAAATCATCAAGAAACCTATCAATAAATTGACAACATCCTTTATACATAATTTCACCATAATCATTTGTAATAGTAATTAAATCACCTTTACCTTTTTCATAGTCAATAGTACAGCAATTAGTTCCATTGTAGTAATATGGAAAGTTTTCTTCAGTAAATTTCATAATTCTATTCTCCTTTATCTCAATAATCTAAACTTAACAAAAATCAGTCACATCTCCTCTAATAACATTTTCACTTTTACATGAAAGACAACATACTACTTCACTACTTGATTTAACAGCAAAATCAGTTCTACATTCTTCACAATAATATATATAATATTCCAATCCCATTAATCCACCATCAAATTTATTTTTTCCATTACTTATTCCCTCTTTTACTATAGTAATAATCAAACATTGATAATAAAAACATTATACACATAAATATCATACTTGAATCTACCATATATTTTACATCATAATCAAATGTAATTAATTTAAAATATTGATTTATCCATCCTAAGAACATACTTAGTAACATACATATTAAAATTTGCTTCCATCTCATAATAATTTCCTCCTTTATTATAATACTAATCTATTAACATTACAACAATTATTTTATGTTTTCTTGTTTACTTCTTTAATTAATTCCTTTAAATGTTCATCTTCATCTTTTTGATCATGTCTATTCTGTATTGATTTCATAAATCCAATCGCAAACATCATAAATACTATCCAAAAACTTTCAAACCAACTACAATTTAAAAAATATTTTAACGAAAGAAAAAATGATAAAACAATTATAGTAATGATAATATTTAATTTATTTAACATAATATATCTCATCTCCTTTATAATCAACATGAAAGTACAATTCTGTCTAAACCAACCTTCCATCATCTAATAAAATAAATATCTCACCACAATTTTCATTTTCACACGCATAAAACTCATGTACATAACCATCTTTCTTACTTCCTACTAATTTTAATTCTGTATTACATAATGGACATTTCATATTTATATATCACCATCTTTCAATTCAATTATTTCATTATAAATCATCGTATGTTTTTCATCTATACCAACACTATTATGAAAATGACCAAAATACCAATGTTTATATTCTAAATCTTCTTCAAGCATATCAAAAAATTTATTCAATGTAGTATTTTCTTTAATATATCCCATTTGCTCCATAATTCTCATAGAAATTGTATGTGAAATGATGTAATCCACAGTCCAATCATGTTTGTCAAGATTTTTAAACGCTTCGTTATATTCTTTTTTATTAGGTATTTCTTCTTTCCACCATGATATACCTTCTTTTCTTCTATATTTATCTATTGACGTTGCTCCACCCATTGTAAAAAACTTTAAACCATCAATAGTAAATACTTGACCACGCATAAGATGAATTATTGAATCATTGATAAAATGTACTTTACCACCATTCCATTGTTGTACAGGGAATTTATTTAATAATGTGAAGTTCTCGTGGTTTCCGTCTACGAATATCGTAACAAAATTTCTTTCATGTAACCAATTTCTCCAAAACAATTCTTCTTTTGAATTATCAAATACTAATCCAAAATCACCACAGATCAAAACATAATCTTTTTTAGTTAATTGTTTTTGTTGTAAAAAATTCTTCATGTTTAATTTACTAATATCAATACCACCGTGTAAATCACCTGTTATATATATCATTATATCGTTTTCTCCTTTATGTATTTAAAAACACCTCAAACCTAATACTGCCAATCCATAAAACATTACGAATGTCAATGCACAAGGCCAAACTTTTGATGATACATTAATTAATTTTTCACTAAATTTAGTTAGTTTAAATGTTTTAGATGATACATTAATTGGTTTGTAATATAATTTGTTATCTATGGTTATTCTCATGTTTAATCTATCTCCTTTATTTTAAGTATTCTTCTTTAAACATCATAACAAATAATCTTGCAATTCTTATATCATTAGCAATCATATAAGGATATTCTTCTTTCATTTTTTCTATTATCTTATTAACCGCATCATTAAATTCTTGCTCATTCATTTCAGGTATAGTTTTCATAATAAGTTCCTACTTTCTCCACTAATTTTTAAAATTATCATCATTTATACTACATCTATCACAATATCTACCTATTACTTGATTATACTCACTATACTTACTATCTACCTTTCCTTTATCTTTTAACACAGTACATTCTTTAACTCTAATAATATTAACCCAATTGTGTCCAAATATTTTACACATTATATTCATAATTTTGTCCTCTTCATTATTTTCTTTAACTTATTTGCTTCTATCTGTCTTGCTATTAATTCACATGTTATTTCTTCATTTCTAATTATATTATAATTATTTGTTTTATTGTTATTATATAAATCAATAAGTTTCTTAATTTCTTCTGGACTTCCACTAAACACTATTCCATTTATAATTGCTGTCATAATATCAACTCCTTTTTATTATTTTAATATCATCACCAATCCACTCTTTTGTCATGTTTTTTGATTTTATAAACCCTTATATTACAGCACTTTGTGAGTTCTCAGTTTTTTCAATTTCCTCACTTTCACTCATATATTCTTCAAATAATTCCTGTGCATATTGTTTACCATGTTCATCTGCTAATTTTCTAATTTCTCCTTCAAAAGATTTAATCAATGTTTCCTTATATGCCTTTCTCAATATATTTTTATCTGTTTTTGTTAATGATTCCAATACATTTTCAGGTGTAATATCTTTGATAATCTCAAAAAATACTTTATTGCCAACATCGTTAACAAGGTTATTATAATCACTAAGCATATTTTTAAATCTGCCAAAATTTTTAATTTCCCATTTTTTACTCCAATTATCTTGTTTAAATCCTAATTCTTCAAAAATAATACTTACACCAGATTTATTTAATTGACTTTGCATTATACTCCTAATATTTTCTTCTGTGAATTTCTTTCCTATGTAATTCTTCAATTCCTCATTAGCAATTTTCCTTACTGTTGCAATAGAAATTTCTTTATTATTAGACATAATTATAATTTGCTCCTTTATATTTATTTTTATATTTTTTATCTACTCAACTACAGCTTTAACAACCTCAATACCTAATATCCTACAAATTAAATAATTAATATATCCATCTTGCAGAATATTGTTCTTATCAACCACAATATTTTTCTCAAATTTATTGTTTACTTTATAATACTCTAATTTATTCTGAATCTTATCCACTGAAGGTTTTGATTCTTTAAAACTATCTTGAATAATAATATCATCTACTCTAATATTAATTCTATCTTTATTCATTTCATCACATTTTAATTGTGCTTCTTCTTTACTTAAAAATAAACTTTCTTCTGCTCTATTTAACCTAACAAAACCACAATTACCTTTATATCTTACTGTGATACTACCATTATTATCTACACTAATTTTAGTTAATGTAATAACAAATGGATCATCACATACTATACATATATTTTTATTTGATTTAAATTTACCTACACCCATACATTCAGGACATCTCATATCTTTATCATTATACTTAATTCTCCCTGTTCCTTCACATATTTCACAATTCTTTTCTAATTTTGTTTGTTTGATAGTATAGATTGTATCACCTTTTTGGAATTTTACTGGTATTTGTAATGTTTTCATATTATTTATCTCCTTTTTAATATTAAATTTTTCTTCAATTATTGTATAATGAGCATTATTATTTCCTTCATTATGAACTCTCCATATACTATTATCTTTATCAAGTTTTATAAGAAATCCTTCATCTTCTTTAAATATTCCATGCATACATGATTCATTTTCATTTTCTAAATCAATAACTATTCCAGTACAATTATTACATCCTATAGCACCATTTCCTGCGTTATTAATATACAATTTAGTTCCTATTTTAAACATTATACATCCTCCTTTTATTTATATTTCTAAAGCTCTTCTTATTTCTTTAATTTTACTTTCTCTCCCATCATATATTCCCTTTTCATAACTTTGTTTTATCTGCTCACTTAAATATTCTCTAATTTCAGATATACTTTTATATTTTAAAATTAAATTAAATATAAATTCTTCAAGGGTATCTATATCAGTTTTTTCTTTTAGCATTTTAGTTAATAATATACCTTTTTCTGATTTATTATCTATAATTAATTTTACACCTGTCAATTTGTCTTCACATTGTTTATGATATCGTCCAAACATAATTAATCCATATGGATATTGTGAACCATTACTACTACAAGATGTATTATAATTTATATTTCCGATGTATATTTCTTTATTCATTTTTATAACCTCCATAATTATTTTATATTGCTATCTTAATACCTTTCCCTAATAAATTTAACAAACACTCTTTCATATAACTTTCATCATGCTCAGCATAATTTGTTTCATCATTACAATTTAAATACATTTCTTTAGCAGTATCATAATCACATCTATATCTTCTTATTAAAGCATTATAGATACATTCTATATTTGGTTTATAACCACGATTAATCATTTCTTCATATACTTGACTTGTATATTTCATCAATCTCTTATCACTATACTTAAATACATAGTCAACAGTTTTATGTTTCTTACCAAAACCATTTCCAATTAAGGCTATGCATTCTCTCCATTGACCTAACAACTGTTGCCTTGGAAGTTTAGATAATAAATCAATATGCCATAAACGCATTTATGTATCACCTCCTGATTCATTAACAATATAATATACCATCTTAACTATATTGTAAACAATTATTTTTATATTCTATTGATATTTTATTGATATTTTATCAATTATTTAAAACCTTATTAATTTCACTTCTTGCCTTAATAATATCTCTTGAATATCTACTAACATAAGTACCGTTCCTACTAGCATAATTCTTAGCTCCATTTATACCATAATTATATGATGTGAATAAACTATGATCTTTTAATCCTTTACTTTTCAAATAATTCAACCAGCATAATCCTGCCGATAAATTAAATTCAGGATTTAATCTACTCCATAAGTCAAATTGTTTATCATCTGATTTTAAAATTTTAACTATTTCTTGATAAGGTAGATCGTTAATTTGAAATGCTCCTTTATCATAAGTACCATTAGCATTATGATGAACTAAATTAAAATTATATGTATTATTAGTTTCCTTTGATATAATAGGTAATGCTTCATCAAATATTGAAACACCTCTATTCTCAGCCTCGGAAATAAAATATTTTGATATTTCTTCATTCCATTTTGTTACTTTCATTACTTTTTGATAATCTAGCAATTCACATTTAATTTGTTTCTGCACTACAGAAGAATTATGAATTTTATTTACTTTACTAATTCCTTGACCACAAGATAACTCACTTGAAAACGACAATACAAATAATAAAGTAATTGTTGCTATGATTATTTTCTTCTTCATAAATAAATTCCTTTCTGCTTATTTACTGCTTTATTATAATTATTTTTACATGAATTAGGTAGAAATCTACTATGCCTTTAGGCTAGTGGTTATTGACTTTCCATTTCTTCCCTAATACAATCAATTATAGCATTATTATATTCCATCAAAGAAATTTCCATTATTTTTATATTATTACTCAGTGTTTTAGGATTGCTTTGCAAAACATAATCACATGTTATTGCAAGTTTTCCTGCTAATTTTAATAATTCTTTTTCAGTTAACACTTATTAACCTCCTTTATTATTTAATTCTTTCAGGCATACAATTAACATCTCCACATTCTTGACATCCAACTTCACAATTATAACAACTACAATTATTACAGTGAATATTATTATTAAAACAATTTTCAAATCTTAATTCTTCTTGACTATATTTATTAATCTCACAATGCAAAATATTAATTATATTTCTCAATTCTTTTCTAAAAGCATAACTATTTTCTGTTTCATCTTTATCCAAAAAGAAAAATTCTTCAGTATAAATATTGAGATATTCTAATGCTTTCTTAGCAGAATATAAATCATACGCCTTTGCCTCATCGTTATTGTAATGTTTCATATTATTTTCAAATCTAGTATTAAAATAGCTAATACAATATTCAATTGCTATAATATTCGTTATAATATTATTTTCTTCATCTTTTTCGCATTCCTTTAAATATTCATTTAGATAATCTTTCTGTGATTTTAATTATTAGATTATGATAATTAATATTAATTTCACCTCTTTAATTTATTTATATTTCATCACTATAATCACAATTTTCAGGAAATTTCCATTCACAAATTCTTATTTCTAAATCAATATCATATCTCGAATCATCACATTGATCATAATGCGAATACCCAAATCTACATTCAAATATTTTATTGTTTGTTTCTTTAATTTTATTTAATATTTTACTTTGTTTTACTTTTTTATTATATAACTCTTCTCCATATCTACAAGTTTCCATAATAATTCCTCCTTAATCATTGTAGCAAATTCTGTTTTTAACTGATACTCTTCAATCCAATGATAGTCTTTGACTTGAATTAAAATTAGTCTATCATTTTTTTGGTTTATTTTTATTAAAATCGTATGTCCTCATAACAATATACCTCCAAAAATCATATTAAAAAGTTTATTTGGTCATCATTTCTAAAATGTTCTTCAACAGATTTTTCTCTACAAATATCACAATCAGAATACTCACAAATTGAACCATAATAATTATTAATACCTATATAACTAGGGCATATTTTTTCTTCTTTTAGCTCTTGTGTAAAATATTTTACTTCATTTAAATTATCACACATCCAATTGTAATAAACTAACCTTACCCATGAATTCTCTATATCTGTTAAATCTTTTCTTTTTGATTTGATTATTTCAACACCCTTATAATAATATTTAAGCGAACTTTCATGCCATTCTTTCACCATATCTAAAGATACTAAAGCCAATTAATTTCACCTCGTTTTTATGAAATGAGTATTATATATTAATTTAAAAGTTAATATTTTTTCTATCCTCTTCTATTAATTTATCTATATCTACACCTGTTTTAGATAATATTTCTCTTAATATTTCTAAATCTTCTTCTGTCGGAGGTTTAGGTTTAAATCTATTTTCATATTTATTTACAGATTCAAATTTTAATTGTCCTGATTTAACGAATTCAGTTAAAACTTTTAATGCTTCTTTTTTAGACATATTCTAAATATCTCCTTTAAATTCATTTCTTCTTCTATTTATGTACTTTATTTGCGGTTCACAATCCAAATACAATCATTTTTACATAAATTACAAGAGCAATCTATACAACGAACATTACCTTCTCCTGGACATTCTTTATCTACTTTAATTTTTACATTATTTTTAATTGACATTTCTCTACAATGATTACAATCTACAATATAATCTCCATCAGTACATTCTAAACCTTAATAATCTTCTAATCCGAAATGTGAAGGATATAATTTATCTGTTTTTCATTTTAATTAATATTTCTTCTATTGTCATAATTTATTCTCCTCATTAATATTTTTTATAAAATCTTCCATTTACATTCCTGATATTCTTTTCTTTGAATTCTACTTTGCATATAACTTTCTATCTTCTTAAGTATTTTACTTACTTTGCCTAAAATACAATCATCAGTATCATTTATTTTAATACATTTAAATAAATCATGTTTTCTTTCCCAATACTTATAAGGCTGACATGGAGGGAAATATACAGTCAAATATTCATCTTTAATTTCAAAATAAATATCTAATCCTGTTTCCTCATTCTTATAGATAGGTTTTTCTTTCAATGTGATTTTTAATTCCATATCTTTTTCTACATATGTGTCTACTGTATAACTAGAACCAGTCAAACCACAATGTAATTTTATACGTTCTTCTATTATATTTTTCTTATTGATGAAATTCTCTATTTTAATTTGCTCTATTTGTTTTTCAAAACTTTTAATCAACTTTTTGAATTGTTTAATTTGTTTATTAGGATTAGGTTTAATATTCATATGTAATCTCTCCTTTACATTGTTAAAATTAAACTAATTGCTTTTTCGTTTTGCTCTTTAACTTTTAATGCTTTTTCTTCAATCATACTAATACGCTCTTCAATTGTATTAAAATCTCTCTCAGTAAATTTACCTTCTTGCAATCTTTCTTTAAGTAAATATAAGCATTCTTTTGTGCTATGAATTTCTAATAATAACATTCTCATAATCATTCTCCTTTTCAAAATAAATATTCAATTCCTTTCATAATACCTAATTGCCATTTCTTTTAATAATTCCATTTCTACAAAATTAATTGCTATAGCAATAGTTTGAAATTGATTTGTTTGATATGCAATATTTTTAATTATACCACTCTTCAAGTCACCAGTTTCTTCATGTTCTAAAAATTCTTCAAATGCTTTACATGGCACCCAATCATCCACATTTGAAAAACAATTTTTTATATCCATAATTTTAATTTTTACCTCCTAGTAATTTAGTAAATATTATATCACAGTATCCTTTAACCTACCACTTTCATCATAACAATAAATACTTTCCCCATAATCACTATCCTTAGTAAATTCTCCACCACATTTTTTACATTTATAAAGTTTCACACAATTCCCACCAAATCTACCAAGTGTCATAAATCCACATAATTCATCTTCTAAATCATGTTTACAATTATTATATTTTTCTTGCTTAATTTTTAATTCTTTTAATATTTCATTGAATGTTTTCATTATTGATTGATTTTACTCCTATTCACTTAAATTTTCAAATACAAACCAATATTCTAATAATCTATCATGATTTATATTAATAAAAATATTATCTGATTTATCAAATATATCTCTGAGAAAATAATATATATTTTCAACATTTTCTCTTGAAGGTATTTTAAAACCATGCTCAGTCCTTACTATCATGTGCATCTCTGTTTTATTATCTACTATTTTAGCACATTCACCAAAGAACCAATCAAATTTTTCTTTAGTTTCTTCTAAATATTTTTTTACTACTTCTTTTTTATTTTGCATTATATACTCCTTAATTCTAAAGATTTAAATAATTCTAATACATCATTTTCTTCTTTATTTGTCATCCAACATATACCACAATCATGACAAGAAGCATTGCTTATAATACATTTTTGTTTATTAAATTTTTGAAGATAATCTCTAACAAATACATATACATCTATATCATTCATATTCAATTTTTCTCCTTTCATGATAAAATCAAAGTTTACTAATAACTTTTAATTCATTTTCAAAGAATCGGAGTAATTTACCATTCTCTAGATTTTTAATTTTAATTATTTTTGGATAATCTGCTCCAATCCATTTTACAATACCTATAATATTTTTATCTTTTACTTTTACCAAATTATTAATTTTCATTAAAATTACCCCTCATTTAATATCAAATATCCGTTTTGTGATCTTATTTTCTTTTAATTTCTTTTTTAACTTTATCAAGGTTTAATCCGCAATGTGGACACCATTCATACTCATATGCATGTTTCCACTCTGGTAATATTTCTGTTCTACATTCTGGACAAATTTTATATATTTGTTTATCAACAGTTAGAAATTGCCCAAATGGAATTTTATTCATAATTTCACCTCATATTTTATTTAATTTTGTGATCTTATTTTGTTTTAATTTGTTTTAATTTTAATAAATTCTATATCTGCTTCAATAAATTTTTCTGTTAATATATCATATATTTTGGAGTATATTTTCTCACTTCTATATGCATACCCACCATATTTAAATATTGATATTCCTCTTGTGTATTTATTTAATATATTTACAACTTCATCTTCTATTGATTTATCACAAATAATTATAGTCATATCAGAGCCATAATATTGAGATGGTCTTTTATTTTGAATTGAAAATCTAAAATTTGGAAAATTATTTTTCAATATTAATTTTATTAATTTAGTATCATCTAACAAACTTCATTGTTCCTCCTAATTTTTATGTGATTTGATCTTATTTCTTCTTATTTTTAATAATTCTGTAATAAATTCTCTAAATTCATATTCATTAGTACCATAATAACCTTTCTTAATTCTATATTTAGTAATAAACAATCCTATAAAATTAAGCAATATTAAAAGACAAATAAATATTATAATAGATTTATCATGTAATGACATTGATAATATTAAACTTAAAGTCAATATAATTATACTTAAATAATATTTTCTTAAAACTATATTAAACATAATAATCTCCTTTATTAATTATGCCATTGCTCATTACAATACAGACAAATTGTTTTATCTCCATGTTTAGGTTGTTTAATATCTGAATTTACTGGTTAAAATGATTCTGGAGGGTATACAGGGTGTTCACCTTGAATTTCTATTTTCCCAATTAAATTATAAATATATTTACCACAATTTTTACAATTAATTTTATTATCTTTCTTTTTCTTGAATATGTTAAATATACTTTTTATATTCATTTATATCTCCTTAAAATACTCTCTGAAAATTATCTTCATTCAATAAATCTCTAGCATTAATCCAATAATACCCTTCCCTACCTTCTGCTATTAAAGCAATAAGTGAATTTCTATATTGTCTAATTTGCAATAATGTTCCTTGTGGGATTATATTGCTATGTTTATTATAATCTTTTAATACTCTGTATACTTGATAAACATCATATTTATACATATTATTCCTCCTTCAAATATTCTTCTAATATATTTATTGTTGGAAATAATTTAGTACACATACCGTCATAAAAAATCTTCATATCATCTTTACCTACTTTTCCAAACATTCTAGCAATAGAATCATGCAATTGTTCAATTTCAATCTGTCCTTCTTCTGTATAAATATCTTTCTGTAATATATTCCACACTTTATTTTCCATATTAATTATCTCCTTTTAATAAATTAATTTTACTTTAACTTAGGAATATTTTCATCCATCCATTTCTCAACAAATTCCAATGCTTCTGCATCTGAATTAAATTTCATATTAGGTAAATTATTTAGCCTATTTTGTTGTTCTGGATCAGTATGATTGCCCCATGCTGAATTAAATATAAAATCATCTTTTTCTCTGTCAATATAAAACCAATAATAATTTCTCTTTTTATATACTTCTACTTTTGCTCCATTTTTCTTGCCAAAATAATATTGTTTTTTACCCCAATTTTCGTATTTATCTATATATCTAAATTTCATATGTAATTTTCTCCTTTCTAATCATTTTAAATCTACACTTTGATCGTAATTAATCAATAACTAAATCTTCAATCCCTTCATAACCTAAAATAACTTCTATATAATCTAGTTTCATTTTATCTTTATTATCATAAATAAGTTTTGCTTTAAATTCTAATCGTTTCTTATTAATCTCATTTTGCTTCATTTTTAATTCTTTTGACATTTTTAGAATTTCACTTTCAAGATTCTTAATTTCTTTTTTTATATCTTTTAAATCCATATTAATTATCTCTCCTTTTATTAATTTTATTTGGCGGTCAGGGCAGGAGTTAAACCTGCATATGGCATCACATGAGGGCATTATACCATTTAACTAACAGACCATGTTTATTTTATGGTGGTCTGTAGAGGAATTGAACCTCTGACTCCGAACCCACATTTTATCAATTAAACTACCTGACCGTAAAAACTATTATTTTACGCTGTTTTCAAATATCCATCAACACAAATATAAGTATACTCATACCCTAACATATCACAATACTTTTTAAATATTTCAGCATCTTCTTTCTCCATTAACAAAGAGCAATTTGGTAATTTTTCTAATAATTCAGTAATCCACTTTTCATCGTCCATTATATTATTTCCCCATCCAAATACCAATCCATTAGAATTAAATACATTTACTAATCTGTCATTACTATTAAATTCTTTTATAATAGCACCCCAATTATTAACTTTGGCATGATTATCATATTCCATTTTAGAATCAAAAATAAATCTAAATGATATTTTACCTGTTTGCCAAATTTCATCAGCAGTAACTATATTAAATTTTAACATTATCATTCTCCTTTTGTTTTCTTGATATCATTTTATTATAATACACATTAGCATCTATCCATGCCTGTTCTGGTGATACAGACCAACCACAACCACTGTTACACCAACTTTTATTACCCCATCCTAATATACACCAAAAGTAAGGTTCTTTTTTATTATCCCAAGGATGAGGATTCATAATAATTTCAATTTTATATTCATCTGGATTTTTTATAATATTTTAACTCCTTTTTTAAATATTATTATTCAATATCAACATATTCAGAAATAATCCTCAACGCTTCATTATAACTTCTAGAATTAAATATTCTATCAGTCATTTCTTTTACTTCATCGTGTAAATAATTATTCTTTAATACTTTTGATACTATATTGATAAGGTTGAAAATGTTACCATCTTCTCCGATTAATTTACATATAGGTTTCATAATCAATCATCCTCTCCAGTGAATTTTTCAGGAATATAACTTAAACATATTGATCTATTATACCCATAATTCCTACAACTACACCATATGCAATTTATACATGATTTAATCATAATTATTCTCCTTTCTACTTCCAAATAAATTCCTCATGCAAAGCAAATCCTTCTTCTGTGAATATTCTATCACTTGGGAAGTATTCTGTAAATATAATACTTATGCTATTTAATAATCCATCAGACAATTTACCAAACATAGCATTGGTATTCCTCTGACCACTTCTCTCACCTACAAAATAGATAAATTTATCACCTTTATTATATTTGTATTCACCTTTAATATCTTTTTGCAATGTGATAATTGATACTGGTTCTGCCATAGTATATTCGAAGTGATTCTTGCCTAACTTTTTAATG
>Ga0209318_1000728_pt1 | contig 28103 bp, 39 predicted proteins | sample RifGroE1_FD_183999 | JGI IMG/M metagenome (GOLD analysis project Ga0209318, IMG submission 183999) | Groundwater microbial communities from Rifle, Colorado, USA - Groundwater E1 (SPAdes) (version 2) | ecosystem: Environmental > Aquatic > Deep subsurface > Groundwater | place: Rifle, Colorado... | reverse complement strand
TGCTAGCCGCCCATGCTGTAGATGCATAAGTTACATCGGCTTCGACATGATATATTCCACCCTTACCGGTCGGGCAGGTGAACCGCCATGCAGCGCCAACCGTTACGGCCGAATCTGTGTCAATGCTTGAATCCTCGAAATCAACGATGGTAGCAGCGCCTGAATTGATGCTCTGTCCCGCATTGGTAGTATAGCGGGCAACGCACGTTCTTGTAGGTATTTCAACCGCCTTCAACCTGTCGATCTCGCCTTGCATCCGGTTGATAATCTTCGCGGTTTGTTCGTCCACTAGATGACCTCTTCCCCGCGCAAGCGCATATCCAGTTTCACTTCGATGCCGCCCACAACCTGTCCCGATACCGTGTCCAGGTGACAGTCAAACGTCTTGCCCGCGTATTCTGCTACAACCAGGTCACCAAAGTTTACGTGTACCCCAAAGCGCATCTTTTCCGTTTCTGCCAGCCTTCCGCTAAATACCCGCTTCGCCCTGAATTCTTGCAAGCGCGCGTTAGCCTCTGCGTTTAGCGTTGCCGTGTCATCTGTGTTATAGCCGCTCGAAAAATACTCCTTCCGGCTAAACGGAGATGCCGTTATACGGTCGGAATTGGTTGCCGATCCGATAATGCGGTTGACGCCAGTGCCTGAACCTCCGATCTTCGCCAGCGTAATCTCCTCCGAGTAGTCCTCGGTGATACTAGGCTCTAGCAAGTTGCCACGCTCCCGGCTGATAATCAGTTTGTTGCCAGATGCGCTGCCCCGGTTGCCACCCCATGCGGTTATTCTGGTGTCGAATGTGAAAAGGTTCCCGTCGAATATCCAGCCGAATGTTAGATAAGTTCCTTGCTGCCTCGCGTCCATTGCCACGTCTTGCAACGTTGCCAGTAGGTTCTTCCGGCTGGCCTGCTTTTTGATTGTTGGCGCGAGGCTGACATCCGCTGTGACCGTCAAGCCGGTTATTACCCGCGCCGTGTCTGTCGCAGTAGCACCGATGTTTTCGCGGACAAATGCTTTGATAACGTTATCCGCTGCGCCGGATTTATCAGAGTAGGCGTTGGTTACAGTCTCTGTGCTGGCGTCATAGTCGATGATCCTGTCTTTTAGGATAGAGTTATACGTTTGCGCTTCGATGATGATATTTTCCGCGTTTCCGAATATTGCCCTGCCCTTGATAAGCCACTGTCCACCAACCATCATCGGCCAGCCGCCGTCAATCTTGCGCCATAGTTCAACACGTCCTTCGGGTTGCACCCAGTTCGAGTCGATCATCCCGCCCGGGATTTGCAAAGTCAACCCGCCCACTGCCATTTCTGCTACTACCCAGTCGATGGTCGCGTTCGGAATGAGCGGAGACAGGCTCAACCCGGCGGGGGATAGCAGTTTTACGTCGTAGGTTACGCTCACCGCAAAGCCTCGTCAATGGTGGAAAGCGTAGGCTTCCAGCTCATGTTGAGGCTGCTGCCTGCGCCGGTATTCATCAAGTACGCGGATACATTATTGTTTCCGGGCTCGAGCACGAGATTTGTCGATCCGGGAAGGATATAGTTTTGCAAGTCACCGCGCCACGAGGACAGGATGCGGAACCTGAACGGATTACAGTCGATGAACACGCTCTCGCCGGTCAGCAAAGTCAAATTCTCAAAATAAAGCGCAGCATCGTTGGTGTAATTCTTGATCTGCCAGATCGTTCCCGGCCCGTAAATCTCAATTTCAGGATAGGCTTTCGTTCCCGTGTTATTGGGGACTGTCACCGTTGCGGATGTTGCTGTGCTGCCAACCCAGCTACCGCCAACGTAAACGCGACCATCTTCCAGAGGGAGAATAGAATATATTGTTGCAGATGTGGCGCTCACGTTCACATCCATAGGCTGCCAGCCGCCGCCGCGCCAGATGGCCATACGATCTGGCATGATGACACCGCCTGCGCTTCCAAATGTCCCGCCGATATTTACTGATCCATCAGAATTTACAGAAATGGTGTATACAGTGCCACTTGTGCCTGTACTAAGCGCCTGCCATGCCGAGCCGTTCCACTTCGCGACATATGCTGTTCCCGAAACTCCTCCAGCCGAAGTGAAAATACCCCCAATATATATGGCCCCATCCAATCCTATCGCAAGTTCATAAACGTTATTATTTGCTCCCGCCCCAAGCGCCGTCCACGTAGAACCATCCCATTTGGCAACCTTACTTGCGCTGACCCCATTTGCTAAGGTGAAAGCACCACCAGCATATATGGCTCCATCCAATCCGGTTATTAAAGCTTTTACCTCATTATTCATACCTGTTCCCAACGAGGTATATGCACTACCATCCCAAATGGTTATATAATCGCCATTAGCATCTATATGATTTGTAAACGAACCACCAATATATAATTTCCCATCAAATCCAAATGTCAAATCCCAAACAAAACCAGATGCAATTCCGGTTGATAACGCTTGCCATGCAGAACCAGTCCACCGCGCGATTCTAGCAGTGTTGGCCACCCCCCCCATGCTTGTAAACTGGCCCCCAGCATACAAATAGCCATCTGGGCCAATCGCCAATGCAAAAACGTTACTATTTGCCCCAGTTCCAAGCGCCTGCCAAGCCGTACCCGTCCATTTTGCAATATGCGCCGTGTTAGCTACCCCGCCCGCACTGGTAAATTCGCCCCCAATAACAATGCTTCCATCTGCCATTTTCACCATACATTCGACCGGCCCACCACTTACTCCCGTACCCATGGCCTTCCACACGCCGTCGGTATCGCGGTAGCCGATGTTGGCAAAGTTTGTGACAGACGAAGCGTAACCCAGTTCTGTGCCTGTTTCGCCGTCCACGTCCATGTAAGGCGAGGTCATCTGGAATTGCACCGCGCATTTTTCAACTCCGTAGGTGCTCGCGCTGCGCTCCAACCCGCCCTTGTAAAGGCATTTGATGTCAACCGGCTCTGTCATCCAGTTGCCGCTTTCATCCGTTCCCTGATAGCGCAAGACAATCGGCTGCCGGATAGGTGTCCTATCCAATTGCAACGCGGCCAGCAGCGCCTTTCGCTGTGTGGCAACGTCAGCGGTGCTGCCGGAAAAAACCATATTGATGACAAAATCGCGCGGCATGACTTTCGTAGCCTGATACAGTTCGCCGTCCGCGTTAATCTCGCTCGTGAAATGCTGTTCGGGTGCGCGGCCTAAGCCGTAATGACCCAGAATTTTCGCGTAGGTTTCGATATCCAGCAGCGTGCCACCCGCCCGTGTTCGTGCCAGACGGTAGGATGTGGATGCCTGCCGCGTGCCGTTCCAGCCGTAATCGCGCTGGAGTGTCAGCCCCCATGAATCGCCGTCAAAGTAGGTTGACGCTTCGCTCGCCGCTTCGATGAGGCAGCCGTCTATGTAGAATTTTGTCGTGCTTGCAATCGCATCCCGCAAAATATATACTCGGTATGTGGCAGATGTTGCCGCCGTATAGGTTGCCGTGCGCCTGGTTGTCGTACCGGTTCCAGCCCACGTGGTAGGCGTTCCAACGGGTGCAGATAGATTATGCCAATAGAGTCTAAAATTCTGACCCGCCACGTCTTTGACATCGATGGATACCGTGTAAGTGACGCCACTCGTCAGAGCGAGGTCAAAACTAGCGCCGCATGATACACCAGTTGCTGGACTGCTCTCCAACGAATATACGCCACGCGATTGCCATAGGGTTGATCTGGCTATGCTTGCGCCTGCGCCAGCAGACGCCCACCCGGTCGTTGCGGTCTCGAAACTTGGATTGGTGCACAGATTGGTTGACGCTTTTGGTACTATGATGTAAAACTTTTCGCGTGTGAGTGCCATTATGCTACCCCTGCCAGCGCCTGCGCTGCCCTAAAGTTTATGCCGATTAGATTCGCCGTTCGTTGCGGATCATCCGCGCCGTAAACGTTGATTTCAATCTTGCCGTTTGCGCCGCTAAATAGTTCGCGCAAGTCCTCGGTGGAGATGACCTGCCCACTTGTCTTTGGCATGACCAGTTCCGGCCCGCGCTCGCCAACCCAATAGGGCATGCCTGCCATAACCGGCCCGCCGGAAGCGCGCGCTTCAAACGATGTATCTCCACTAACCGGCGTTGCTTTCCACTCGCCGCCCGGCGCTGTACCGGTGACGACCTGGTTATAGGTGACAGTGATGGTTTTGTCCTGTAATTCTGCCAGATGCGAGGCAAGGCCAGCCACAAGCGCGTTATAGGTTTCAAGCGATATTGCGCCTTCATCCAGCATGCGCTTATAGTCGCCGGTTTTCTCGGTCGCCTCCACTGTCTTTTCGTCAACCAGCCCCATGCGCTGCGCTAATGCCAGTGCCGCTTCGGATGATAGCCCTTCGCTCGCCAGCGAAAACAATAGCGCCTCGCTATATTTCCGCATGGCCGCGTCTGCGTTGTTGGTGGCATCAACGACTTCTACAGTTGCATCCGTATGAGCATTTGCCGCGTCTGTAGCCAGCCGATAAGCTTCGGCCTGCGCCGTCAGTCTATCGCTGTAGGCTTCAATCGCCGGGGTGGATTCTTTCGCTTCTCGGTGGATGCGGGCTAAAAACTCATACAGGTTTTCGCCATTATTGATGGCTTCCAGCATGTCGGTTGCCATCGGAAGAAACGTTTTGCCTGCCTCATTTTTGACACCCTGCAACGCATCCTGGTAATCATCCAGCATCCGAATAAATTCTTTATTCTGCGCCACTGATTTTTGTGTGACGACCAGATTATCAGCAATCGCCGCTGTGCCGTCACGGATAGCAGCTCCACCCTGACTTAGCAGCGGTTCTATCTCCGCCCATTGACGGCCGAATAGTTTACTGGCAAGTTCGGCTTTGTCGGCCGGGTCTTTCAGTGCCACAAATTGATCGGACAGATCGGCAAGGTTGTCTATAGTCGGGACAAAGCCATTTTTCAGCGCCATTTTCATAGCTGTTTCAAGGCTGCCCTGCGATACCCGGAAGTCGTCGGCCGCCTGAACAAGGCGGCTCATTTCTTCGGTTCCTACGCCAGACAGCCGCGCTGATTTTTCGATGGATTCGGCATAGGCTGACCAGTCAGTGATCGACTGTTTGACGGCGTTGCCTACAGCAAGAACAGCGCCAGTTACACCGGCGACCCCAAGCATGTTCTTGAGCTGCCCCATGACAACATTAGCTTTATTGCCACTGCCTTCGACGCCTTTCAAGTCGTCTTTAAGCTGCTTGATGGTTTTATCGCCCTTGTTTAATGCGTCTATTACAATTTTTAGAGTTGCGTCAGCCATTGCGTATCCTGTTTACATCCGATACGATGTCCCAAACTTCGCTATTTTCTTTGCGCCATTTCGCCATTTCGCCAGCTCCCGCCCCTTCTGCATGATAGATTTTGAAAGCGCGATAAACATTCAAAACGGCGTCTATCTTGTCCAATAATCCGGCTGGTTGATCCTGTATGCCTCCCAAGCGCGGCAGGGCGCGGTAGCGGTCGCAGTGAAGCGCCAGGACAAGAATTTTCGGCGGTTTGCCCTTGCCTTCCGCATAATCCGCGGCCGCCGTCAGGATAAAGGGTCAATCCGCGATGCCTCCGCAATCACTTCGGCGATACAGTCCGAAATCCAGCGGATTAACCCGGGCTTTTCCTTTGCCACTTGCTCGTCAGTGAAAACGGGAGCAATCAATATACCGGCGCTGATCGCCGCACGAACCGCCTTGCCGCGCCAGATGGTCATAGGCAGGTCGCCTGCATTGGTCATGGCTTCGGAAAATTGTTCGAGTTGCCCTTGATTGATGTCTGCGATAGTGCATGTGCCAAAACGAGTGTGTGTAAAATTCATATCGCTCCTAGATCATGGTCGCGGTCGCGCTGGTTGAATCGATCTTGAGCCAGTTTCCCATGGTAGAGTTATAGACGCCGTCTAAAACGATGTCGATAGCCGTCACGCCGTTGCGGTCGGTATATAACTCAGGCGCTTGCAAAGATTGTCCGGCAAACTGGATCTGGAAGATTTTGAGCGTGCCCGCGCTGCCGGTGGTGTATTTGATTTGGATCTGCTTCTGGATAAGCGCATTCGGAGAAGCCAGCATGTCCGTGATATATGCGGCAGTGGTGGCATTGACTTCCAGTGACAGCTTCAGTTGCCCTGACCAGGGATTGTCGTTCCATGCAGTGGGGTTGAGATCTCCAAGATAAGCGCGATATTCCCGGTTCGCGTTTACCGTAAGTTCCCATGCGAAGGCGCTTGCGCTGATAGCAGTCGTGCCAACCGTACCCGCCCATGCATCGATAGCCAGCGAAGCATGATTTCCCATAGCTACCGCTAACCCGGTACGCTCGCTCAATGCCTGCAGCGCACCAACCAATGCTTTGCTAGCCAGGATCGATCCGCCGCAGGACATTTTGCCATTGCTTGCACCGGCAAGATTCAGGGTTGTCACAGAGCAATCGTTGAGCTGCGTAATCAAACCCGTCTGACCATATTGCAAGGTCAGGAATTTCGGCGTTACAGGAGCCGTCAGCGGAGCGGCATACGCGCGGGTGTAAGGCCCCGCCCCGCCAGGTGTGGCAAAGCTAAACATAGAGCCCAACCAGTAGTTGATATCCTCGTAGGTTGCGCCTTCGGTTTCAAACGTGGCCGCAGCCGAATGCCCGTCAAGCACCACATCCGATCCAGGGGCCAACATGGTGTACATCCGGTCAACCACCTGCGTTTGTAGTTCCACGGACGGCTTGAACGTGGTTACGGTTTGCTGCTTCGCCGTGGCGGTTGCGTTGGCAGTGCCAAACGCGGACTGCTGCCCGGATTGTAAAGTATTCAATGCATTATTCATGGTCTTTCGCCTCTTTTGTTTCTACGATCTGATAGAGTCCGGCCTTCATGGCCGCCTCGATAAGCGCCTTGGGATAGGAGCGCCATTCATCCAGCGTCATGTCCCGCGCGGGCAGGCCGATATAAAAGCTGTGTCCCTTATAAACCACTCGTTTATCCACCGATCACCTCCAAAATGCTTAGTGTGCACATTACGCCGTAAAACCATAGTCCGCTTCCGGACGGATACTCGTACATGCCGGGCGTGACCTGAAAATTTTCGAGGCTGCTTTGCGTGGCGGGCGCGCGGAAAGTGCGCAGCATGTCCACATACAAACCGGCATATTCTACCTGGATCGGCGCGGCCTCTTTCAAGCCGATGCCCTGGCCCGATTGTTTCCAGATGAATAGATCGGCAATCTGCCATGTTACGGTTACAGAAGTCCCGATAGCGATAAAATTTCCGTCAATCCCCTGCGCAGGGTTGTTGCCCATTGGCAGCAACAGACGGCATGGAGTTATGGCAGACTCCACGTTCGCCGGTAGATTTGCCAGCGAGTAAACGGTCGGCGTTGTGCTCTGGATCGTGATGTTTTTTGCCGCCAACGCAGCATAGATCGATACAATATCGCTCATATTCGCCTTATATAATGGTCAACGGTTTTAAATATGTCGCGCGGAATATCTGAGGGCATGATGGTGACACCATCGCCGGTTACAATTGGCCTGTCAAAATCGCTATTGCTACCCTTCTGCCGATATAGGTAGGAAGATAATCTTATGCACGCCTGCACGATATCACCCGGCGCGGTCGCGCTGTAACCCCACGTACCGGCAACAGAAATTTCGCTATCCCCGTCCGTAAATTCCCACGAGTATGCGCTGTCCAGCTTGATCAAAAATTTGGGTGTGAAATTTCTCGGCTCCAAACGGAAGTTAGCGGCATCGATAACTGTGCCATTGCCATTGATCAGCGTGGTAACGGTCAGCAAATCATAGCTGCCAAGCCACAATTCCTTCCCGTCTATATCCTCGACATGAAAATAATTTGTGGCCGTGGCAGCTTCAAAAACACGCCCAATGCGAGCCTCAAGCATGGCCTGTGCGCGGGTAATGCAGGCCGTCAACAACGTGTCATCTGTGGTGACACTGATATCCAGATAGGCTTTCAAATCAGCCAAAATTGTATAGGCCATTATTTTCGCTCCTTCCACATTGCGCCGATGCCCCAAATTCCTTCGGGGTTGTGCTCGCGAATGATCTCAATCCAGCGGCCGTTTTCGCGCACCTCACGCCATACTGCGCCAACGGCGTAGTTGACCGGATTGTCATCGGGATATGCAATGTCATGCATCGCCAGCAGTCCGCCCTCGCGCAGCATCGGCCAGTAATTTTTCCAATCCGATAGCGCTATTTCTCGCGAATGTCCGCCGTCGATGAAAATAAAGTCGAACGGCGCATGAGTTCTAACCAGGTCAATGGTCGATTGGACGGTGCTATCCTCGCGAATTTGCACCAGTTCACAACCAGTCGCGCGTTCCCAAACCGGCCACATTAAAGCACGCGCGGCCTCAACATCTTCGTGCCGATGATCAAATGCCTGCACGCCGGTATCCACGCTGACAATTTTTGCGCCGGGAGCATCCTGCATCCAGTACCACAGCGTGCCGCCAAACAACGAGCCGATTTCGAGGATACGCGCAGGTTTCAACGCTCGAACATGCTCACGCAGCGCATGAATTTCGCCGTCATCTTGATAGATTGGAACCGGGCAGTCGCTTATGCACATACCAGCCTCAATTTGTTGTAGTAACACAGCGGTTTATTGATAATGCACCAGTCCTTTGGATTGGATCGATAAAGCGATTCGATGAACATGCCGTCTGCATTATAGGGGTGCAGCGCAAAACGCAGGTCGTCTATCAAGTCGCGGTGGATGCACACCTGCGCCATGTCGATGCGATTTACGCGGATATCGACCGGGCGAATGAATGTTGACGCGTCCTGTTGAAATGCGAACGCGCGAAGCGTATCAAATTTTTTTATGGCTGCGTAAAGTTCACCAAAAAAATCGGGGTGCATGCTGTTATCATCATCCAAAAAATATACCCAGCCGTCATCTGTCATGGATAACGCTGCATTGCGCTGACCGTTTCCGAACCTGGACCCGGCTATGTTGACGCCAGTCACAATTGCGCCGTCGACATAAACCGGCTCACATACGGACGTATCGAAAACGATGCGCCAGTCGATGTCGAACAAGTCGCGTCCAGCATCGATGCCTGGTTGTGTAAGCCGAAGATTTTCCGGTCGCGTGCATGGGGTGATGATGGTCAGTTTCATTTTACCGGCTTGACTTTCGTAATTCTGTCGGCACGTCCGGCTATTTTTATGGCAGGACGCGGGTCAATCAACGCACAATATCCCGCGCGCGCGTATTCCTGGGCGCGTTCCAGCGGAATGTCTGTTTCCTCGCCTGCTCGAAAGTGCACAGAGCGCCCGGCGATATCACCGTTGAAAGTTACTAATATTTTTACCTTTGTTGGATTTACCATTTCACCGTCCAAGTCCGGCCACAAAACATGGCCGTCGTCACAGATATGTCCGCACTCTACGTCAAAACGCGCCATTTGTTTTATGCCAAGCCGCTGGCAGTCGTTGGCAAGTCCGCCGTCGGGATAATAGCCGCCATTTGGCGGGCGCATTTCTACCCGTTCCAAAACTTCGCGGTGGATCAACGTGCAGCCAAAACCGAGTCCACTCACCGGCCATGCAATTGCGGCGCGGGCACGCTTCAGTTCGTCGGGGAACATGGTTAGTGTTTGATCCATCGCCGGGGCCTGAACTGCGCGAAATGCATTGAGCGTTGGACTGGCATGCCGAAACATGTAAAGGCCATAAACTACCGGCGCAGGTGTGTCCGCCAGTTTTGTAAGTGCGTCGTGAGGCACTATCATGTCATGCTCGATGGTCATCAGCGCATCGAAGCCGTTTTCCAGCACATGCGCGCGCGCCCATTGATACTGTTTCAAAACGTTTCCGGTCTTGTTCTCGTGCGGGTCTGGTCTGACAACAATAATGACTTTGTGTTCGCCGTGATCCAACGCATCTATGCTGCGCTGCGTTTCCGGATGAATTGCAAGCGCGCCGTTGTGTAGTTTGTAGGTCGGGCAGAACACGAGGATTTTCATAAATCTCCTGCCGGGAGGAGTTGCCCCCTCCCGGCTATATTAGATTAGATTAAGCGGTCGGATTCGATGCGTACTGGAACGCTTCAGCCTGGAGAACAGCGCCGCCTGCGCGGAACTGAGCCAGGATGCCGATTTGCCCGGTGGTTGCATAAGCCTCAACCAACCGTTTTACGCGCAGGGAGCGATTGCGCACCCAGCCGTAAAAATCGAAGTTGCCGAACAGCAACGACTTAGCGCCAGCCGCGATTGCGGCTGCGTCCTCGGTCAGTTTTACCGGATAGCCGATGCCTAAATCTTCGCCGTTAGCCCATAACATCGATGCGGGAGCGGTTCGGAACGAGAACTGCGAGGTTCCAAACAGCCCGGCCAGATATGCGCCAGTGGTGCGGTTCATCACCATTACCGCGCGGTCGCGATATGGGATTTTCAGCTTGCCGATCAACTCAGGGATTTCAGCAGCGCCAATAGCCGTTGCGGAATCCAGAGTCAATCCGGCGGTTCCGCCAACAAACACGCCCTGCGGCTGAGACGAACCAGAGCCAACCTGAACATAGTAGTTTTCGGTTGCAGCCCAGGATCGACCGATAGCGCCAGCGAGAAACTCCGATAATCCGGTGTTGTAATCCTCGTCAAGTTCATCGCTGATTTTGATCAGTTTCATGAACTTGTACAGGCTAACCGGAGGAACGCCAGCGGAGCCAAAAGTCGGCTCGTTTTCAGCAGGAGAGATGTCGCCTTCCTCGGCTACGATGGTGAATTTCGTCATCGAGGTGCCCTCAGTCGGGAAGGTGAATTGGTCGCGGTCGGTGTTGAAGGTCTGCACGCCCAGCGAGCCAAGCAAGCTCATCTCGCCGCGCTTTTCGATGATCCGATTCAGCGTATCGGCCGGAACCAGGTAGCCACCTTCGCTATCAGTGCCTTCCTGTAGGGCGGCTTTGTATTTCCCGCCGCGTCCGTTGGAAAGATCGACAATCGAGGTGTGCTTTTTGATGCGGCCAACGCCAGTGTAAATCCAGTTTTCGAAATCTTGTACCGGATCAGGGTCGCCAAGATTTGCGGCCTTCATCACGACCGGCGCGCCCTTTTCGATGCCAGGCGCAGCCTTTTTAAGTGCTTCGAGGTCGGCTTTCAGCGCCTCGAATTCTGATTTTGATACAGTTTCGGCTTCGGCCTCAACCGTTTTTTCGTCTTCGTCCATTTTATCTACCTCCTTGGGTAGTGGTTCAATATTTTTTGATTCAGTTGTGGCTGATTCCGCTCTTTTCGCCGCAACGGGCACTACCTGTTCGGCCTCGCCCATCGCCTCTGGAATGTTTGCGGCTCTCGCCTCGATAACGGCAAAATCGTTTGCCGGTAATCGCCATTCATTGGTGTCAAACAGCGCAATTTCACCAATCGGCCAGTTGTCTATCAGCCCGCCCTTCCCCATGCGGACTAGATGCCCAACCGCGCCGGAAGACGCCTTCACCCCGTCCGCGCCTGCATTGATAATGCGCTGCGCCAATTCTTCTTCTTCATCAAGGCTGATATCAAACCAGTGTCCGCGCTCGTCAACGCCGGTGTAAACTGCCTTGCCTATCAACGCCGGTTTTTCCTGCTGCGCTTCCGGGTCATCGGGGCCAAGCCCATGGTAGTATGTCAAATTTACAGCATCGCCAACGGCCAACCAAATTGCGGTTTCCTCGTGAAACGCTTCGCCGTCCAGGTCGCGGCCTTTGATCGGCCCGCCAAACGGAACGCCCAAAACGCGCAGGCCGGTATCGCTGTAATCCGACAGTGCTTTTTGCGCTTTAGTCTCTGGTTCAGGATCACGGTCAACCGCTTCGACCCTCGCAATTTTTAACTCTTAGTTTTCGGTCATATCACCTCACAAAAAAACGCCCTTCTCGTGATGAGAATGGGCGCTTGTGCGGCGATTCGCGTATGCCGGGGCCTTGCGGCGCAGGCTGAATAATTTTATGAAATCAAACCAGAATCATTATATCACTCCTGTTTGGTAAATTTTTTCTCAATTGCTGCGCATATCATGAGCAGCGCGCGGCGGATTAACATCCAAAAATCATGATCTGTCATTTTGTTTTTCCTCCGACTTCTTCTTCCAACGCCGCCTCGATAAACGAAATCGCCTGCCTGCCGTACAAATTCCGCACGCCCTGCACGGTGATCCATCCGCCCTGTGCATGATAGGCGGTCTGTTCGTCTCGATCCTGCACTAACGGCGCATAACTGACGTTGGTTCCAACGACTGCGCGGAAGCCATAGTTTTCTGTTTCAAGTGCCCATGATTGAGACAATTTTTCGCTTGCGCGCGACTGGCCCCGGAAATAGGGCACTTCGATGTCTCCGCGTTTCAGGTGGTAGAAAAACCCTGCGCGCATTTTCCGCGCTCTCTGCGTATTGCCATATAACATCATGTTTTTCCGACGGTTGACGCGCGGCGCTTTCTTGATCTTGCCGCGCAAGAATGTTCCGGCGGCCTTCACGGCCACCTTGACGCGCTTGAGTTTTTGCAGCGTGTCTATGCGGGTCAATAATTCCGGCATGCCCTGGATTATAACGCTCATGATTTTACCTTTGGTAGTTCATATGTCGGCCAACATCTACAGTTATGTGTTATAATACCATTTGCAACATACAATTCTGTTTCTGTTTGGAGGTTATAAACATGTCCAGTAAAATAAGTATTCTGAACCTTGATGATCTTTTGCACAGATACATCGCCGGTGAATCCGAGAATCGACTGTCCCGTGAGGCTGGCGTTAGCCGTTCCGCTTTTCGCAATAAAATTATCGGGGCGGGTATCATTCCCAGGAATCAATCCCAATCCGAGACCATCAAATGGGCGCGCATGACAGCCGAGCAACGCGCGCGCCAAGTTAAGGCCGCTCATATCGCCTGTACTGGTAGAGACGTCTCCTTCGAGGAATTGTGCTTGCGCGCCAGGATGCGCGAGGGCAGTCTCACTTATAATGTTTCCGAAGAAGAAAAAATACTGGCTGGATGGCTGAGAGACAAGGGCTTGAACGTCATTCATAATTTTGCTGTTGGGCCGTATAATTGCGATATTGGAACCGGCTCCATCACCGTGGAAGTCTGGGGGGGAAGTTGGCACCCCAAACCCATCGACACCAAGCGAACTAAATATATTCTTGACAGTGGTTACGGGGTTTTGATCATCGACGTTGATAGAAAGAGATTCCCATTGACTAGCGCTGTAACCCAATATGTAATCTCCCTCCTTCAGGAGACCGGCGGCCATCCAACCGATAGGTGTCAATACTGGATGGTTAGGGGTGATGGTGAGCTTATTTTCAAGCGTTTCAATGGTGATGATATTTCCCTCATACCACCGTTCACTTCCGGCCGTAACGCCACCAATGGGCAATACAAGCGTATCCCCAGGTAAACAGCGTGGATGAATTGGCGGGAACATCCCGTCTGTGATCTCTTTCTGATCTCGCGGCCCACACAACGGACAGACAAGCTCGTCATTCTCCGTATTCCAAATCGGGATCATTTTTACGCCCGACTCGCGTTCTATCTCAGCGGCTATTGCCTGCTCTGCATGGGATGCGGCGCGAGTTGTCTCAGTTATAGCAATCATCTCCGCGCGTACCGGGCTGAACCAGCGGCTTAGCCTATCGGTCAGCGTGCCAAGATCAACGCCAGCTTCGTAAAAATTGGGTATCTCCGTTTGCAATGCGCGCAGGATATCTGTCACTCCGCCCTGGGTGTTATTCATGATTTCCTTAACCAGGTCAAAACCGTATCTTCGCGAGTATTCCTGCGCGCCCTTGTTGATCATATCCCAACTCACGCCGATAGGCATCGTGCCCAACATGGCCTCTGCCTGGCCAAGATAGATATCCATAATCACCGGCTCGACCGCAGCGGCCAATTGCTTCCACCCCGTTTCCCAAAATTCCTGCGGAACATTTTCAATGCGCGGCGGGTTGCCAAGCACATCCAGTAGTTGCGTCAACTCGGCGCGCTGTTCGCGCCCGACCACGCGCGCCAATCTGCGCTCAAGTTCATCGCGATTTATAACGTCGCTCACGGATACGTCTCCCAATCCGCGGCCATTTTGAACACGGCGCGGATATCATCGATTGTTTTTGCCGATTCCAGTTGCCCGGCTATTGCGCCATTCAACGCCGCGGGAATGATATCACTTTCGAAATCGCGCACCGGCTTATTCGACCTTACGCGCTTCTCGACCATGTGCTGCCAGCGGCGCATCTCTTCGCCTATGCCTGCGTTCTGACCATTCATCGGTTGCGGCTCTGTATGTTCTATCATGTGTTCAACCTCTGCCGGTTCGTGAGCCGCATCGCTGGTGAGCATCGCGATTTGTTCGGGTGTCAGCGCATATCCGGCCAGGTCAAATGCGAGTTCGAGCGGCGTACCGGAATAGGTAAGCTCGCGCAAAACTTTGGCGCGGGCGGCTTCATCCTCCTGGAAAAGGGACATGGCCTCAAAGTCGAATTTGATCGACAATTTTTCCTTCGCCAAAAGCTGCGTATTGATAACATCTTCGAACATGGCCGCGCGTGCCTTGATCTGATCCTCGTAAAATCCAAGCCGCGCTTCCTGCGCCGTGGCAAAATTGGCGGCGGTTGTATCCAGCATGCTCTCTGGTATGCCAAACGCGACTGCAATATTTTTCTTTGCCGTGTTATACAATTCCGGCATAGCCATTTTTTCGAGGTCGGGCGTCAGCGTGGTCGGGATGATGGACCCGGCCCGGATGCCCAGCACGCGGAACGCGTTTTTGATGGCCGTCGCGCTGCGCTTGAACCAATTTTCTACCCGCGCAATCTCATTGGTATCCGAACTGTCAATCCCGAGCAACGTAACCGGCATGGCTCCGCCCTCGAAGTATGCCTCGGGGAACTTCGATAGCGCTGTGATCAACCTGGCGTCGATTCTCCCAACCTCAGCAGCGCCTACGCCGGGAAGTATGTCCTGCGCAGGATCGTAGTCCGAGAAATAAACCATCTGATACAGGCCTTTATCCGGCTCGTTGATCCACTCGCCGCCGTTTGCGGTGGTCTGTTTGAAAATTAGTTTTCCGTTGTCGTAACTTACATCCATATAGTGCGAATTGCGGAAACGAACATCTTTTTTGTAGCCGGACTTGTTGCTAACAATTTCCCAATATGCGCCGCCGGTTTGCAATAATCCGGCTTCCGCGCGCCAGATAAGCGTGCGCAATGCTGTCGGAAACGGCCATGTTTTTTCTTCGTCTTTTCCGGCAATAATTTTTATCGGAACGGCGGATAGCGCATCGGCGCGCAGACGTATGGCGCGATAAACGAGCGGCACGGTCGCATAAAGTTGCGCGGTAGATTTTGGCAAGCCCGAGTTTGTAAAATCGGTCAGCCACCCAGGAACGCTGGTTATCGTTTTGATATTGTTTGTCATCCTACGCTCCAAATAAAATCACGCTGCCATTGTTGTTGACCGCATCCCACGTTATCGCCAGTGACATAACGCAGTTATGCACAACGATTCCGTTGGCAATAAAAGACCGGTCATCGGCAACTTGCAGGTTATAAACATCGCCTTCGTAAAAGTATTCGCCAACTTTTGCTGTTGAGATATATTCAAAATCACTTACCTTGCGCTGGCCGGCGGTAAACATCCATTTATCGTGCACGGCTACCCAACATTGATCTTTACTTGGCTTGCCATATCTTTTTCGGTTTCGCAACTCTTGAATGGTTGCATACTTGCCAATTGCCATAGCAATATCGCGAATTTCTAGCGCCAATTGCTTACTTGTTGAACAGCCAATCAAGTGCCCCCGGGTCTCACATCCATCAGCCGCAATCCAGCCTTCATAAACACCAGAGACAAGTTTGCCAATTCGCCAAACCCACTTCGGTAATTTCCGCTCGCCGTTTTCGTTGTAAGTGTCTAAGAATATGTGATATAAAAGCTTGCTGGAAAAAATTATTTTTCCTCCATTGGTCCCGGACATGCGCTCATATCTTGCTTTCACGCCAAGGCCATTAATATAATCCAAATAAAACCGAATGTCATCTTGCTCATTATGGTTGAACGCAAGCTCCATGGAATAAAATCCGTATTTCCTGCAATGTCCATCTGCGACAAATCGGCCAGTAAGCAACGCAAAATCTTTGTTTATCTCAATCTTGCGTAGTTTTATATTACCTGATAATTTTCCGTTCTGGTAATAATCGTCCTCGGATAATTCAAACAATGTTTGATTTTCAATCTGCTGTTTGATACAAACGGTTCGATAAGTTTTTTTCCAGTCGCCAGGAAGTACCCAGTCCCTACGATTAAACTCCCCCGATAGATCGCCGCTATAATCTCGTTTTGCTGCATATAGCGGATGGTTATAACTGATCCCGAGCGTGAGATTACAAGCAGGTTTGACCTTGTAAAATTGTCCAGAAAATGGCTTCTTGATTAAAGCCTCTACCCGCTTGAAATTTCCCGTGTGGGTTAGCACTAAATCACCGACCTTGATATTCTCAATAGATTTATAACCCTCGTCCGTTTTAATTAATGTGCCAGCCAAAAGACAGTCATCGTGCATCCCGTCCGGCGCGGAATATGAAAACGAGCCAGATGCGTTGCGCTTGCTCTCGAAACTCAATAGTTCGCCGATCAAAATTGGATCATCAATAATGCCGAGTTGTGAGTTTTCGAATGCGGCCTGCAAGTTCTGGATAATGACCTGTTTGGTAGCGCCTGTGGTGGTAAACGGAACGATATTCATGCCACGCGCACGCAGCGCATCTATAACGGGCTGGCCGATGGAATTGGACTCGATTTTCATAACGGTCATTCTCCAGTGTTTATATGCAGCCTCAAGCCGGTCGATTAAAACATTGTAGTCCACGCGGTTGAAGCGGTCAACAAAAACAGCCTCTTTGCTGGCAACATCCATAACCGTAACAACCGTGTAGTCCACAGCCGCAGCAACGTCCACGCCCGCCGCATACTGCCTGCCTTTTTTGGGTTTGTCTAGTCGCTCAACGTGCGCCGCTTCCTGCACCCGGCGGAAGACAGCCCCGTCTGACTCGATAAACTCAGCCATAATTTCCTGCCTGAATATAATTTCCGGCATGCTTGCCTTCATTGCCGCGATTTCTGACTGTGGAATGTATGGATTCTCGGCGGTCTGGAATTGCCACGACTTCCATTCGCTGTTTTTCGGGTCGTTGCCTAACTGATACATCTGCCAGAATCCATTGTGTCCTTTAGGCGTTGACTTGATAAACGCATCGCCTTTGTAGTCAATCAGCATCGGGCGAATGACGGCGTTCCAGATATCCATGAGATTCGGTATCATCGCGGCCTCGTCAATAAAAACGCGCTTATACTTGCGCCCGCGCGCAGTATCGGCCGCATCCAATGACCACATTTCCAGCACGCCGCCAGTGACTAATTCAAGTCGGTGTTCCTGCTCGTTCTTGTTGTTGCGAATAGGCGCAAATACATCAATAAACTGCCGCCAGGTTTCAGACAGCATTTTGTATGTCGGGAAGAAGCCGCCAACAGGATAGCCCGCTAATAACATTGGCGCTGCCTCGTGTATGTCAAGCATAGTTTTGCCGAATCGCCGCCCGCAACTTTCAACATTAAATCGCTTGGCTCCGTTGATAATGGCTTGCTGCGCTTCATGTGGCCTCGGTAGTATCAGTTCTATCTGCATAACGGACTAATATCTCCAAAATGTTCCCGTCCTCGCCAGTGTGTTCCAGCCGCGTTGCAGCCGGTTCAAGATACCCATAAGCCCACTTCGCAAATTCCATCCAGTCTTTAACACTAACGATTGATTCCTCTGTGTCATTAGGAAATTTAATGCGCCCAGTTGTTAGAACGCTTGTCACTAAATTGGCTAATACTTTTTTGCCGGACACCTTTCTCCCGTCAGGAAAATCAACTGTGTGCTTTAATGCCAAAGCCAGGGCGTCAGTCAATGCCCTGTTTTTGGGTGGTCGCCCGTTTGGGTTATTGGTTCTTCCCTTCGGTAATCCTGCCATTTGATCCTTGTGTAAAACAACTAAGTGCCGCGTAAGCTCCTTGTTTCCGGCCTGCTTTTCTTGCCATCCGGCGTGTCTCCTTGCGATGTATTCTGTGTTATCGGCGTTGCAACGACCTGGAGCGCTACCCCCATTCGCTGACATTCCATAAGCATAGCGGCTTGCATAATATGAGATTCTGGAAAGTCTAGGGTGACTCGCAATCCGTGGTCGACTAGATTTTGCACCTTATACACCGATGCAGGGAACTCAATCTTTTCAGCCATTGTCCACCCTGGATTGCCTGCTCATGATTTCATCCAACGACTCCGGCCCGCTGCGCTCATATTCAATCTCCGCCTGGTAATTGTCCATCCAATCATGTAGCCATTCCGGCCACAATTCGCGCCGGAGCGTATAAATTTCCTGGCACGCATGGCATAGCACATGGCTTTCCGGGATCGGAACGCCGCACACACACAGACGGCCAGAAATCGTATTCATGGATACAGGATAACACAAATGATGCAAATATTTTATATAACTTTTTCTAATGTAACACTTAGTTTGTTTTAATGTATGTATCGCAAATTGCGCTACACTGTGTATATCAAACAAACAAGGAGATAACGCAACATGAGCAAACACCCGACATCAATCAGAACATCAAAGCTCACCGCTGAGCAGCTAGCAACCCTGGTTAGCAAGACGGGGATGAATCAGACCGAGGTTATCTCGGTCGCCATAGACAGGATGTACAACAAGGAGGTCGAAATGAAAAGTATAAGCAACGAGTCTTACGAAGTTTTAGGCATCAACCCCAGCGAGCTTACCGGGATGTCCACCGAAGAAATCGCAGATCTCATTCGCAAAGTTCAGTCCGGTTTGTCGATCAGCGAACCCCGCATGACCGAAAATGAAATCCAGGATGCGGCCGAAAAAATCCACAAAGATGCTGCTCTGGAATAAAAATATTACCCCCACACAAGCCCGCCCTAACCGGCGGGTTTTTGCATCTCAATAAATTCGCCCCGCTCGATCTTGTAAAACGTCCCACTCCCTAGATGTTGCACAACCGCTCCGTCCATGCCGCACCCCTGCGCAAGATCAACCAGGTGCATCTTGTTTATCTCTACGTCCATCATCGTTGCCAAAAAATCTTCTTGATCTTCGGACAACCCGTCTACAAAAGTTATAATTTTGTATTTGCCGCCTGGCAGCGACTTCTGCGAACGGTGGGACGCACATAGATACTGCACCTCCGCTCCGCGATAACGAAAATATTTGCCGCACACCCGGCAACGGTTGGCGCGCTTCGCGTTCTTGGCTAGAGAGTGCCCTATCATCAAAAAGCCCCTAGGATTGATTGTGGGCTGTTTTTATTTGTTTTTGGACAAAGATACTCTGTTCCGCTACAGTATCGTTCTTGTGGCTTTCTGTGACCTTGTGTGGCGTTCCTGTGGGTGTTTGACAATGGCGAAGATGTCATTTCGCCTCCACTCCAAGTAGCAACTTGCACACCGTGTCCAGCGCGGTAAGATCGTGCACGTCCTGCGCCGTGAACGTCAACTGCCGGAAGCCATGACACACCGCCGCGTTTGCCTTGTCATAATCACGCTGGATGCCGACGCCGGTCGAGTGTCCCATATGCCGGTGCGTCCCGCCGTTCAACTCGACCAGCAATCGCGTTTCCTCGATTGGCTCAATCGCAAAATCCCACTTATAGCGACGGGTTGGAATAGCCCTGTATTCGCGCCGATATTTTATGCCCGCAGCCATAATTTGAAAGGCAAACGTGGCTTCTAGTTCGCTGCCCGTGGCGATCCGAGAGCGGCGCTCAGTAGTCATTTCTCCTCCTTCCTCTCCTCGTGCCACAGCAGCCAGGCGCGGCAGATGGCAAGCGACGCGGTATCACCCACAGAGCGGTGAGTCCCTATGATTACGAACCATCTCTTAGATATCGCCGGAGTATGACCAATCTCAAAAGTTTGCTGATATTGTTCGGCTTGCGCGTCCTCGACCAACTCCCAAGCATCGGCAATGGAAGTTGTCCAGTCAGGAAGAACCGATAAGTGCGGGTTCCCCTCTCCCGTCAACCCTGTTTGACAGAATGGACCATACCTTCCGTCAAATGGATAAAGAACATCAATACCCCTGCGCTTCGCTATCTCAACGCGCAACCGATCGGGCGTCATCGAAAAAATTTCGTCACGGGTTAGAGTCATGATTCACCCCGGATCATCAGCGTACATGAAATGGGTAACATTCTCCGCGCTGTACACCAGATTTTTGTCGGCCATAAAATATACGCCGTTCCATATCGCGCGGTTGTATGTAATGTGTCCATTGTTGTCCATCCTGATAACCAAATTCTTGTTGTGCTCAATTTTCGCCGATACCGGATACCACACGCCAGATGCGGTGCCGTTTTGCTGCGCCTCTAGTTTTTCGATGCGCTTTACCAATGCCCCGTAATCATCGTTCATTTTGTCACCTTGCATTTCTCGCAACTATCCCGGTGCTCCTGCCACGCACGCCAGGCCACGTGGTACGGATGCTTCGGGTCGGATGGCACGCGGATCAGGTAACCATCGCTGATCGGTTCGTACGCGGCGCAGAACGCGTCAAACAGCGTTTGTCCAGTTTCACAGGGGTGCCAGTAAGTGGTCATTTCGCGTCAGCATGGTATAAAAATTTAATCAGCGTGTCAACGTATCTTTCAGCGAAATGCGGCATGTATGTTAATACCTCGCCGAAGAAACCTTTTTGACTACCGGTAATTATGCTCACCACGTTAATCAACTCCTCGCGCAGCCGCTTATTCTCGGCGCGCAGGGCATCCTCAATCGGGCGGGTGTTCCAACACGATGGTCTTACTAAGTTGCCACACTCGTCACATTCAATCTGATCGGTAAACTCGTAATCAATAATCTGAACCTTCGATCCGCCGCAAAACGGACATGGTTTCAATTCTTCGCTCATTTCACCCTCCACAATCTGAAAAGCCACAGCCACACGCCGTGGCACGTCTGAAACAGCAGCGTTGGTACGTAGCGGGCGGTCATTTCAGCCACCCGGGGCGCTTGCGAAATATCTGATCTCCGCGATAAAGCGAGCTCGCCCACCAACGCGCCTGATCGCGTTCTTCCACCGCCGCGTTATACGCGGCTGCTATGGTATCGTTAGCTTGTCTTGCGCCTATATTTTCCAGACGCACATCTTCCAACTCTGCTATGTCCTTATTTCTAGCCGATATCTGTTCCCGCGCATCGGCTAGTTCCGCCTCCAACTCCGCTATCCGCTTGTTGGCGGCGGAGAGTTCGTCTTGCAAGTCCGTGTTGCGCTTGTTCGCTGCGGCGAGTTCGCGCTTCAGCTCATCCTCGCGCCACCTGCCCGATGACATGTGACGGAGGAGTTCGGCTATCTCGGTTTGCATGGCATCTTTATCCTGCATCAGTCTGGAGATGCATTGTGCGGCCGAACTAGCGGGCAGGGGTACTGTGCCATCAAGCAGGCTCTGGCAATGCCCCCAAACCCAACGTAGCCTAGAATTGCCAAGGATTGTTAGCGTATTATTTTTGAGTTCGCCCATCAAATCTGCAAGCGCCTGCCGATATGTGTCAACCTGCGCCTGCAATTGTTCCTCGCGGGCAGAGGTTTTTTCGGCCGCCCGCTCTTTGGGTTGCCAGCCAGGATGCGGCCCAACCGAATCGCGCAATGCCCAACACGGAATGCAATGGCTGCACGGAGCGGACGTTCCGCTCACATATTTAAACTTGCATGTCTGACAATTTTGTTTAGTCATCTCGTCTCCTAAAATGGAATAGAATCTTGCTCATCGACCTTTGGCTGGGCATCGCGAAACTTGTCGCCCAACTCCACAATCTGCGCTGTGATCTCGAAACCTGCGCTACGTTCCTGCCCGTCCTTGCCGGTGTACGTCCGCGGCGGCTTGCAAGTTCCCGTGATGGTAACAACATCGCCCTTCTTCAGCGTCCGGTTGAGTTCCTCGGCGTTGTCCCACACGTCAACGAAGATGCGCTGTGACGGTTTATAGCCCGCGTCCTTGCTGCCGCCGGTGTAGAGATACACCGGGAATTGCAGGATTGCTTTCGCCTGCGGCGTGAATCGCAGCTCGACGTCTGCTACGATGCGGCCCGTGAATGTGATGTTTGACATGCTATGCTCCTTAATTTTCCTTGATTATGTCGCCCACCCGAAAATATTCGGGTTGAAATCAAAATTGTCTCCCATGTCGTTCTTCGTGACACGGACGACACAGAACTTCAAGATCGTCGGGCTCTTCGTGTCCAAATCGATCATACGTCTTATGGTGCACATCTAATGGCGCTGTCTCTATGTCGCTCAATCCATATCCGCAAACCTCACAAGCATAATTGGATTCGGCTAATTTTGCACTGCGTTTCCGCTGCCAGGCAGGGGACATCAAATATCCCTCATACTTGACTTGCCGCACTATCTCTTCTACTCTGCGCTCTATTTCTTCTGGTGTCGGTTTCGTCATTTGGCTACATCCCCAATCTGAAAACGAGGTAAGTCTATAAATTGTTTCCATGATCCTTTTGGGCCAAGAGTGTTTTTATCAAGTCTTACATGTATGAGAGTCTCATCGGATTTATCTGGCTGAAGAAGCACAACAATGTTTGCTTTTTCAGATTTCTCACCCGCCCCGCGCATAGCATTTCTATCCAAATCTTCAAGGCGAGCCGACTTCCCGGATTTGCTGAATTGCGATAACGAGAGTATGGGAACCTGTTCTTTTTCAGAATAGGTTTTCAGCAATTCAACATCATTAGCTTCGCGCTGATATTGATTTGCCCCATAGGCTTTTAATTGTGCGGCTGACGGCGCGGCCTTTTCGAGATAATCCACAATAACGACATCACATTTTTCAGATTCTTTCAATCGGGTAAGTTCGCGCAATAAAAGCTCGATGGAATGCCCCGGCGTGTGTAGATAGGTAATTTCACCCGGCCATGCAAGCAGTCTCTCTTTGGCCGCCTCTATGTCAGCCATATCTTTTTGCGTCAATTCCCCGGCGAGTTTTAATTGTCGCCTGGCAATCGCCGTATGTCTGACGGCGCGCCGATCCAACATGATTATTTTGCTCAGCTCAAAATGCACAAAAACAACACGCTGACCACGCCGTGCCCAGTGCTCAGCTATACACTCTGCATAGGTTGTTTTTCCAGAACCATCTGGCCCAGCCAAAACAGCCAATATCCCTGGCTCAATTGGATCGATAAGATTATTCCATGATGTCCAAGGCCAATTATATAATAATCTTTTTTCTTCCGGCAGATTTGAAAATGCTACGCGCCTCGCAATCTCCTGGTCATACATCTCAAAACTGGTCGGCCAATCCATAATCGGGCCGGCGTCTATTTCCGGTTGGAATTTCCCTATTTGCTTAACCATCCAGTCGTGGATATTCTCTGGCGCTTCCTCGGCATAAATTCGCCGATAAAATTCCTGGCATAGTTGTAATAACTTTTCGTGGCGCGGATCATCGAATATCGTTTTATTTTCCACGAGTTTGCACCTCTCTAATTTCTGTTTCTCCATCCGGCCACAAAACTTTTATTTGTTCGGTTCTTATCTCTCCATGGGGACTACTATCATTCCCGTGTTTTGCCCGATAAATGTTCAAAGGATTCAAAATTGACGATGGGCCAGAAATAGACAATCCGCGTTCTCGCATATCGTCAATCGTTCCTGCAATCTCTTCTGGCGTAGCATGTTGCTCCGTAAGTTTTTTGAATCCATCCACCCATTTGTGTGTAGGTATTCCACCGCCCGTGGGTGGATATATGCCGGTCTTTTCGCGGAATGCAATTTCCAACTCACGATACGACACACCATCAAGATCGGAATCATCAGAAGGCGGCGGAGATTGTTTTCCTTTCGCTTCCGCTTGCGATTCCGCTTGCGATTCTGTTTGCGCTTTCGCTTTAGCTTTAATGGTTTGGTATGCATACTGTATAGATACCACATCAATACAAAAAATACCGGTATCTTTATGACATTGATATGCATGTTTGACAATGTTGTCTGGTATCGTTTCGATGTCTTTTTGTACTTTTGTTTGTGTCTTTGGACTGGCGTTGTTGTGATATTTCTCCATGTTTACAACCCACATGGTATTGTCACGATAAAAAACCTTTTCTTGTTTCTCAAAATTTTCAAGACACTGTTGAACAAATTCATTTGTTAGTCCGGTTTCATTGGCGATTACTCGAAGTGGTATTCTGTATATTCCACTAATGCTGCTCAGATCGTTCGTGAAAAGATAGGTAAACAGATACCGTTCCAATGGTTCAAGATCGATAGTCCATTCATCTTTCCAAAATTTGGTGTGAAATTGTCGGTATCCCGCCACAATATCTCCTTAACGTATTGCGCCTGCCCAGGATCTCAAACTTACCACCACGGTAAAGCTGATTCTGAACAGGCGCAATACGCACGCAATTATGGATTGTGTGAGATCCCATGTGCTATCACACGAAATCAGATTTACCGTGGCATCTCCATAATACCAGACGCGTTCCATTAAGTCAAGCCTTTTCTCCAACCAAATTTTTTGGCTATATGGAATATAGTTGCTACCGTTACACCACCCGTACCATCAAATGAGCGCCATTTCTGTTCTACCTCTCCTGGTTTTCCATCTGCCCAGTTTGTGACCAACGGCAGTCCATCTTCGCCAAATGCCGCATGTACACCCATCAAAACCTGCAACCAATCCTCATAATCAACGCCCCACGGAGGGATGATTTTCAGCGCGTCTGCTACTTCCTGTTGCGACGGCGGAATAGCGTAGTTTTTATTCGATGCCTGTTTTCGTTCGTGTTGTCCTGTTTCCTGGTATTGCGCGATAAGTTTTTTAATTACATCTAGCGGCAATGTCTGGCCGATAAACTCCATGGTGCAATCCGGCGCGCCATACCAAAAGCGAACTGCATCCCGACAAGCCCGATCTGCTGTGCCAAACAACCATAAAAGGGAAGCCGCCGCCAGTGTGTAATTTTTGGCCTGCATAATAGGCGCATCCAGGGTGAAAAAAACCCGTGCCCTGGGCGCGTCCGGTTTGTGTGATATGGTCGTATGAATAAACGCGGCATATCGCGAAATAAACTTGTCTTTTTTTAGGTATGCGAGCGTTGCTTTTTCGTCTTCAGAGTCGAAATCTAATCCTAGGTGCTGGCCGCACATAAAATTGGCACTTGTGCGCCAATGGCGAGAGTGCCAGGTTGTAACTGCATGACCACCATAAACATAATCCATGATCGTATTCGTGTCCAGTTCAACGTTTTCAAAACTGGCATTAAATTTCGGCCACAGCCCGTCTCCAGGCGGGAGCTTTTTTGCGATCTGAAATTTCGAAACGGCAATGCACGTCATCAATCGAATATCTCCCGGCGCAGTTTGTCATATCGAGCCATGGCGCGGCGAAGACGAAAAGCCAGGAAACGCCAACGCAAACGACAAATAAAAGATTTCATTATTTTTCCTCGCGCGAATTTCTAAGAATTGCCACGTACTCGCATTTTCGCACACGCATCCCGTCCATCGCCCGGCCAACGCGAAGCTGCCCGCTGACCGGGTTGACCAGCCAGGCAAAACCGGCCAGAGTATACGACTCGTTCAGTGCGGCCAGGTCTTTCACGCGCCTGTCATCGCTACCACAAAGATTCATGGCGTGCCCCCAAACACGGGCAGGAACCGAATCGCATAGTGATCCTCGTCTGTCCATTCGGCCAGGCCGCGCTCGACAAGGTAGCGGAACGCCTCTTCGCCTGCGCTCATAAAATCGTGCTGATAAATGTTATCCGTCGGTTCGCCGTGTCTATCCATGGGGCGATAAAGATATTGCTGCACCATAGATATTAGCGCGCTTTCACAGGCTTGCAAAGTTATTTCGTTTACCACCACGATCTTTTATCCTTATCTTTGTCCCGCGCCGTCTTGATACTTCTGTGCCAGCGTCGCCCGCTTCCAAATCTGATAAACGCGCTGGCGACTGATGCCAAACAGCTCGCCGATCTCCCTGAGCTTCGCGCCCTTGCTGCGCATTTCAACAATAGCGGCCAACCTAAGTGTATTTTGTTTTTTCGTTTTCTTGTCCATGACCTTATTATAAGGCACGTGTTGACAAAATACAAGCACCAATTTTTGATATTTAAAATTGCCTATTGACAAACAGCGGCATATCTGTTAAACTGAATGTAACGATATATTGACACAGGAGGCGAGGAGCATGGCAACCACACAGGTCAAGCAAGGTGGCAAGAAAGGTCGCAAGATCGGCCGGGCAGCAAAACACCCATCCCACGCGGCCTATAATCTATCCAATCGCCGCTTCAAGAACAAGTTGAAGCGCGTGCGTCAATCATCCGGCGAGAAGGCAGCGCTGGAATATACGCGATTGTACAAGGTGGTCAAATGACAGACAGACTACTTGCCAGGGGTACAAACTTTCACAACGCGAATAACGCGCGGTGGCAATTGGAGGACGAGTTTCGGACGTTTGACGATCTGCTGAGAGACCTCAGCTACCGCACTACGGACGCGGAATACACGGCTTTCATGGCGAAAATTCGCGGCAAGATCAGGACGATTGCGTCCCACATGCTGCGCGAAGAAATAGCGCGCGTCATGCGCGAGTCAACGCCCGATATGCTTCAGGCGCGAAACAAACTTGCTGCCGCCTGCCATGATCTGGATTTCATCCGCAAAACATATGGTGACGCAAGCGAGGTTGCTATGGACGCCGCAGACCTGTTGAGATTGCGCGACGCCGAGCTAGAAAACATCATCTGGCTGACCACCAATCATCCCGAGATATTGGACGCGGCCGAGGATGATCATGCACAAGATGTTCTGCGGCATGGTGGCTGACACGACCATGGTGCTGATAGTCATCGGCCTGATCTTGCTGGGTGTTTGGGCACAGTATGATCTGAATGGAGGACGGAAATGAGTGACTCGATTGATTTTGCAAAATTAGCGGCGTTATTCGACCCCAAAGAGATCGAATGGCGGGCGGGAGCCACGAATGGCGACAAGACGAAAGCGATGGCGGTTGCATATATCACCAGCCGCGCGATTATGAACCGGCTGGATGCTGTTGTTGGCCCCGAAAACTGGCGCGATAACTATATGCCGGGCCCATCTGGCGGCATTATGTGCGGGTTATCCATCCGTGTAAACGACGAATGGATCACAAAATATGACGGCGCGGACAACTCCGACATCGAAGCCATAAAAGGCGGTTTCAGCGATGCAATTAAGCGTGCCGCCGTCAAGTGGGGCATCGGTCGCTACCTGTATGATCTCGATGGTCAGTGGGTCAGATGCGAAGTATTTGGCAAGACCATCAAGCTGTCTGAGCAGCCGAAACTTCCAGTGTGGGCTATACCTGGCGGAAAGAAACAGCCGGTGGATACGCCCGCTGCGCAACCCGCCCCGAACGGCAACAGCCACGAACCAGAAGCCGAGGCGGCTCCGCAAACCGGACACTACATTGTCCCAAAAGGCGAGAGTGCCCCGAATGCGCTTGTGTCCTCTGGCATCTGCGACAACGTACCGGCGGCCTCGGCGTTGTTGAGCAAGCACGTTCCGCAGTCAATCCGCGGAGACGCGCAGAAGGTGGTCGATTGGGGCTACCGCTATCGCAGCTATCGAGACGCAGACAAGAGCGTTGAGGAAGCGGCAAAGTTGGCGTCTGCCTAGATTCATCCTCCTCCTGCTGGCCGGGGTGACATGGGTTGCCCCGGCGAAGGGGAACTAGCGAAAGGATTGACATGAGCATTGGACTTTGGATCAAAGGCAATAAATACGAGTTTACTGGCGATTTCGGCTGGTATCGCAGCAACGATTTTGTCGCGTTGACCGTCCAATTTTTTGAGTTTTATGACGGAAAGCTGAGCACAATTTTTGGCGTGCAAATAGCCAAGTTTGTCGTTGGGCTGTATATCAGCGCAGTTTAATAGTACATTAACATGGACTGTGGCGGGTATTAGTCTGAACGAGCGATACGCTAGTCGGTTTGAATCCGGCCAGTCCACATATGCCAGCCTTCAGCGAGGGGCGGATGCGCGGAGCCGATAACAATGC
>Ga0209318_1000727_pt1 | contig 28106 bp, 39 predicted proteins | sample RifGroE1_FD_183999 | JGI IMG/M metagenome (GOLD analysis project Ga0209318, IMG submission 183999) | Groundwater microbial communities from Rifle, Colorado, USA - Groundwater E1 (SPAdes) (version 2) | ecosystem: Environmental > Aquatic > Deep subsurface > Groundwater | place: Rifle, Colorado... | reverse complement strand
AACGGCAACTGAATATATATTTACCGTTACTGATGGGACAGAAGAAAATTTTATTTATAAATGGGGCAAAGAACCTCCTGAAGGTCAGACTGTTCAGGAATATTTGCAGAGTTGCAAATGCGAATCTAAACTTTTAGCACAATACGAAATTGACAAAAAAGCACCGCCGGAGGAAATAGTATTTTACCCAACTAACGAAGGTGCGATAGTTGGTTGATGACCAGGCCCGGAAGGATGAAAAAGACCGTCAGGTTAATCCTGACGGTCGCTGTCTTCTAGCTCAAGTATATCTAAAATGCCACAGTCTAATGCTTCGCAAATCTTAGTAAGGTTTGCTAATGGCAGGCGCTGGGTTTGATTACGGCACATCTCGTTTATAGATGGCTGCCTAATACCGGTTAATCTCGAAAATTCATGCTGGGAAATGCCGCGCTCTTCTAATAGTTGACCAAGCTTAATTATAATTTTCATAAAACACCTCCGGTAAAAATGTGATACGTTAAGATTATCACTTTTTTATTGACACGTAAAGCGTATTATATTATGATATCAATAGTAATACGTTTAGCGTATCATATGTACGGGGGTGATGTTTTATGATTCTTTCTGAGGCATGGAAATTTTACGAAGGAGATAAGCGGTTATTGGGATATTCTCCACACACGCTTGAAGCCTATCAAATACAGGCTAACTTATTAATTAGACACATAGGCGACATTGAGATTGAAAATGTTACCCATCTTGCTCTTAAAGAGTATTTAATTAAGCAAGATCATCTCAAGCCTGCCAGTATCGGCCACAGAATAAAGTTTATACGCGCTTTCTTTAGATACTTACACGAAGAAGGCTTTACCGAGCGCAATGTTTCCTCAAAGCTCAAAGAACCAAAACAGGGCGCACGAATCCCGAAGGCGCTGAACACTGAAGAGGTGGAGTTACTACGGGATGCCTGCAATAGCGCGCTGGAAAAGGCACTTACTGAATTTTTCTACGCTACTGGTTGTAGGATTGGTGAGGTATACGGACTTAATATAAAGGACATCAACTGGCAGACAAGGTCCGCGATGGTCATTGGTAAGGGTAACAAACAGCGCGAGGTGTATTTTACTGAGAGGTGCAGGATATGGCTGCAGAAATATTTACAGAGTCGGACCGATGAACATGAAGCCCTGTTTGTAACAGTCAGAAAACCTATCCGACGTATGTCGATAGCCAGAATCAGGGAGATAGTGAAAGATATCGCCAAACACTCTGAGGTGGAAGTAAATGTCTATCCGCACAGATGGCGGCATACGACAGCAACTACGATGTTGGAGAATGGGGCTCCATTACATGTTATTATGTCTAGCATGGGCCATGCTAGACCAAGCACGACGATGATTTACGCGCAGCTCAGCGGTGAACGGAGAAGGCAGGAGTATAATAAATATTTCAGATAAGCCGCCTATTGGCGGTTATAATCATTCCGCATGGAATATTTTAAGGTATACAAAAAGTATACAAGTATACCTATGTAAACCTAAGTAAACATCAGTAAAATCAAGGGCTAAAAGTATACCGCCGATGGGCGGTTATTTGGTTACCGGGGGTGAGGGAGTGGATACAGAGCAGGAAATTATGTATTTACGTGGGGAGGTGGCCCGACTGGGAGCCGACATGGCAAACTTGACTGGCTGGCAGCACACACAGAACGGCACAATTGACCGGGTTGCCGCCCGTGTGGACAAGCTGCAGTATTGGATCATGGGCTTATTAGGGACAAGTGTTATGTCCCTATTTTTATTGGTCGCCAATTTAGTAGCGAAAAATTAGGAGGGTATCGCTTTGAATCAAAAAGAATTTATCGCAGCCATTGTGCCGGGCGCGCAGGAATTGCAAAAGGAATTCGGTATATTTGCCAGCACAACTATTGCCCAAGCCTGCTTGGAGACTGGCTACGGCAAGTTTCTGCCGACCGATAAAAACACAGGCAAGGCAAGCTTTAACCTGTTTGGCGTAAAAGGCACCGGCCCGGCTGGTTCCGTGACCTGTAAGACCTGGGAGGTTTACAACGGGCAGAAGGTTAACATCGATGCAAATTTCCGGGCATACAGCAATTATACTGAGTCGCTCAGGGACCATCACAAGGTTCTGATGGCAAACCGTTACATCCCGGTCAGGCAGGCAACTACTCCGGAAGAAGCCTGCCGACAGCTTCAGAAGTGCGGGTATGCTACTGACCCGGCCTACCCGGAGAAACTTATCAGCATAATCAATCAGTTCGGCTTAAAGCAGTATGACGTTGTGCCGGTGCCAGTACCAGGGCCGTTCCCCGACGTTTCCGGTGACAGATGGAGTGCTGGCCATATCCAGCGGGTAAAAGATGCTGGGTGGTTGAAAGGCTTCGACGACGATGGGACTTTTAGGCCAGATCAGCCCGTGACACGGGAGCAGATGGCCGTTATACTTGCCAGATTTATGGACAAGGGGGTGATTTAGCATGGAAGAAAAAGTTGCCGCTCAGCCGGTGCAAGCAAAACAACATGACATAGTTGATTATGCGCTGATTACCGCGTTTATAATGTCGTTAGCAGTTATCCTGACCATGGGTTACCAGGGACGCGAAGTGCCGGAGTTGCTGCAGAAAATTTTTGAAATGTCGGCTTTGTCTCTGGGATTTAAAAAGGCGTTGCCTACCGTAAAAGCATAACTTATCGAAGCCCTGGCCGTTTGGTCGGGGCTTTTTTATTTTGTCCAAAATTATTCCACGTGGAATATTCCCGCCTACTTTTTATCCTTCTTTATCTTATCTGAAATTTCTTTTGCAGCCCGGTTTATGTCATAGCTGTCCCTATCGTAAGTTTTCCCTAGAATTTTCGATTTATTGATCACAGGTATAATTTAAAAACACCTCCCATAAAGTATTATTGACCTAGTAAATGCAGCATATACATATCAATAGGGGGTGTATTTATGGATTTGCGTTCAATAGCCTTGCCGCATGAATTAACTGAAATATTTGACGCTGTATACAAGAAATTAAAGACATATGATAAAGAACTAAGTGAAAGTATGTTACTGGAGTACATAATTAATCAATGGCTGGAGCCATACGAAAGAAAAGAAAGCGGTGAGGAAATGCATCGCGGCAAAGCAAGATTAAAGAACAATCTAAAACAGGCTATTAAACTATCAGGAAAAACACGTATACAGTTAGCCCGAGAGATTGGGGTTAATCGGGTATATCTTGGCCAGGTGGTTAACGGTAAATGCGATCCGTCGATTACACTGGCATTGTTATTAGCAAAAGCTTTAAACTATCCGCCTGGAAAGATAGATGAGCTTTTTTATATAGAACCTGTGTCAGAATAAATTTTCTGACTACGGGTTTATTTTTTTTATGAATAGTGGACAAACAGTCATGCATAAAAGTAAATAAATATACTTCATTTTATGGAGTTAATATATTTACTTTTATGAGGCGGTGATTTAAGTAGGTAAAAAACAAGAAAATGTCCTTGAAGAAGCCTTCCAGGACATAGGCAAATCTATCCGGACAATTTTTCGGCATAGCAACGGTATAGAGATTTTAGGCCGGAGAATCAATCAGTTTAAAATACCGTTTATCGGCAAAACAATCTACCTGGATAACCAGGTTCCGGGAGCAATACTTGATACTATCGACAACCTAAACCTGACAGCCAAAGACGGTAGAAAGCCAGTATTAACCAGCAAAAAGCAGACTGCTAACGGTTGGCATTTAGTGTTTAACCTACCTCCAGGAATCAGCTTTAACCGGGTGAAACGGTACCGGGAGTATTTCCAAGATGCTGTCAACGGGTGGATCGATATGACTTGGAATGGAGCGTTGCAAATGAATATTCATACTGGGCGATTACCGCAAAGACTGCCTTATTGTTGGGAGTCGGAACAATTAATACACATGTCTTTACCTTTACCTGTTGGTGTCAGTCATAGCGGGCCCGTAGTGTTTGACCTGGTGGAAAGCCCTCATTTACTCATTGCCGGTGTACCTGGCTTTGGTAAGTCTAATTTCCTGCATGTGTTGATCCACTCCTTGCTGCCTAAAGCACTGGTGGCAATCATTGACCTTAAGCGGCTGGAATTTGCTTACCTTGGGAGCCATGCTGCACTGGCCCGGACGGAGCAGGAAGCCCTGGCACTGATGGAGGCACTTAATAAAGAAATGGAGAGGAGGATTGATATTCTTGAAATGAACGAAGTAGTCAAAATCCAGGACTATAAAGGCGATAACATGCCTTTTATAGTTGCTGTCATTGACGAATTAGCCGAAATTAGGAACGATGATACTATGGCCCTGATTGACCGTATAACCAGGCTGGCCCGTGCTGTTGGAATTTCTGTTGTGGCAGCCACACAAAGACCTTCGACAAAGGTTTTGCCTGGTGATACACGGGCTATGTTTCAGGCCCGCCTATGTTTCCAAGTGGCTGATGAACTTAATTCTAGGATGGTGCTGGGAGAATCCTGTCCCCTGGCTGCAATGTTACCCGGCATCAAGGGCAGAGCAATATTTAAGTTTGGTATTGAGGAAAAGGAAGTTCAAACAATGTTCTTACCACTCAAGCAAGCAAAGGGGCTATTGAATAAAAACCCCGTAAGGGCGTGGAATTATGAATACACGGCAAAAAGGCTGTTACCGCGATAAAGCCATTTTAGAGGCTATAGAAGGCCGTAAGGCTCTTGATACCGACCAAATAACGGCACTGCTGTTTAAAGACATAGCACAGGGCCGGAGAAAGGCACAGGAGCGGTTATTAAAGCTATTTAAGGGCGGGAGGGTGAAAAGATGCAGGGTTGCATTAACAGAGCCTTATTGTTACTTTACCGGCAAAAGGAACGGAAGGTTGGAACACCTGTTGGCGTTAAATTGGGTTTACGTATGGTTTACGGCTGGCTTAAAAGCATGGGAGCAAATTCACTGCTTTAGTTACGAGGCCAACTATAAAATATTGCAGGCTGATGCCTTTGTTGCTGTTAAGAACACAGTAACCGGCAAGTTTAGGTTTTGGTTCGTAGAACTTGACCGGAGCAGTAACGATTTCGATAAAGTAAGTAAATATAATCAGTTGTACCGTGATGGGGGGTATGCGGGCCAATGGTGGGTAAAATTGTCTGACCGGTTTCCCTCAGTGCTGGTAGTCACTACTACCGCCAAGAGGGCCGCGCACATTCAGGAACGAATTAAAAAAGAAAACTGCAGTAACCTGGAATTTAAGGTCATGTTATTAAGCGAAATCAAGGAGGGGTTACTTTGACAATAACAGGGTTTTACGTAAGGCCGCAAAATATGGGCATCAAGAAGGCCCGTAAACTGCAGTTGTTTTGTGCGGGTGCTTATATGGCTATGACTGCAGCACCAGCGTATGCAGACAGCGGAGCTATAGCCAAAGCGGCAGCTGCTACTTTTGGAGCCAGCGGGCCGGGCCTGGTTATTGTGCAGCTACTACTAATAGCTTGTGTTGGCTGGCTATCCGGCTATATTGCCCAGGCGGTTGGCCAGAACCAAATTGCCAGCATGATTAAAATAACAACCGTATTTTCCTGTATAAGCCTTGTAGCTGGTACCGCATATAAAGCCATTAACACCGTGGCAAAATTTTTAGGTTAAATAGGAGGGATGGGTTATGTTAATACAGTTACCTGCAGTTAAAATAGTGGGGCTAATACTTTGCGGTGTTTTGATGTTGGGAAACGCGGTTAGCGGTGTTATTGGTATGGTTGCCGGTGGGCCGGTTATAAAAGACATTGGCGATTACTATGAAATCACGGAACATGTTGGCAATGAATCTGTGTCTGTTATTATTCCCCAGCACCCCACCATATGGGACGACGGGGTGGATGAAATAATCATTCGTGATGAGGCAGGTAAAAAGAAAAAAGAGTGGAGATATGACCCGGCAAAATATCAGGAGTTTTATGGTGGTTTGTCAGAGAAAGAAAAGGCTATTATAGATAAGTATAATGAGTTAACAGAACATAAAGAATCTTACAGGAAGTTGCTAGAAGACCTCAGAAAACAGGTTGTAGATACAGAAATAGACGTAGATAAGAATGTTAATGGTTACGTAAAGGGTAGTTATGGCGACTATAAATTCTCTGGCAGGGTTTTTGATACTCCTAGTAAAATGGGTATCGACAAAGGCAGGATATCAAAGCTCACGATAACCAGGGATGGAGTAAACGAAGTTAACTATGACCGGGGCTGGGATATCAAACCGCAGCTCAATAACCTGACCGTATATAGCGAGATCAAGGAAAGATTGGAACACTTGAAATAACCCGAAAGGGTTTATTTTTTTATCTAAAATATCTTTGAATAAGTGCTTGACGTAAATCTATAAGTATGATAATATAAGGCATAAGGAAAAACAAAGGAGGTCGGAACGATGAAACAACAATACGAGGTAGTTAAGAAAGAGGCTTTAGAGCATCACATAGTAAATGGCATATACGAAACTTACATAATCAAGAATGATGAAGGATTTTACTACTGTGAAGGTAATAACGCTGGACGATTCCATTACAACGACCACATGGAAGGAAAAAATCCAGTAGTAATTGGCTACTACGTAAAAGCCTGCTACCACGAAATGAGAAAGGTTGCATAAATACCATAAATAGGTTAGAGGTTAGCCATAAACCCCAAGGAGGCGCAACGTGGATCACGTATTGGAAGGTATGCAGGCGCACTATGAAGTTACCTTAGACTGGTTTATTAAGGACCAAAAGTCGGGAAAATATGCTAAAATACAAGATAACCCTGGCTATGAGGAAATCCAGGCGCTTATAAAATCCATGAACGTACTGAGAAAATACCTCGAATGGGATATGATTTCCCTGTCCAAGGAATTGAAATTGAGAGGTGTGAAATGATGACAAGAGGCGGGGCCAGAGATGGAGCCGGTAGACCTAAAAAGGAAACCACCACACGCGTTACAGTGGTTTTCGATATAGATGACTGGGAGGAAGTTAAGAGGGTGGCCAAGCTGCAGAAAATTACTGCAAGCGAATTTGTTAGGCAGCGGGTTGTGGAATCCATACGCCCATCAGTACGTTAATCCATACGCTGACCTGTACGCACAGACGCATGGATCGGGGCTATCAGGTCAGGATTTACGGGCATCAAATCCGGGAATAAAAGGGTTTGGGAAATGTGTTCGCGCTGCCGATGGTGCTGTACAAGCCTGGTTTTTTTTAATAAAAACACTTAATACCCCATCCAAAGAGGTGGGGCTTTTTATTTTCCCTGTTGCTTAATCCGGCCACAGATAATCTACACTTTTCCCCAATGCCTTTGCTATTCGTTTTGCCGTGGAGAGGTATATCTCTTTTTGATCATTAATTATCTTGCTAATTTCTCCTTGACGGATGCCCGTCCTTTTTGATAATTCTTCCTGTGTAATTCTTTTAAGTAACATAACTTCTCTTATTCTATTCACTAATATCACCGAGATAAGCTTTCTGCTATCTAAGACGCGTTTCCTCCGAAAAAACCGTCGCGCGGAAATTATAAGTGTTCGCTTATAATAATGTGACATAAATGTGACAAAAAATATAAGTGTACGCCTATAATTTGTATGATATTGGGTAAAATGTCGTAAGAGATGTAGTTTTTGAGGTGCTATTATTACAATTTTCGACATGCCTTCGGGTGTATACTGAGAGGGAGCAAAGTTGGGAATAGGTAGCAATATAGCAAAATTTCGTAGAAATAAGGGATGGACACAGGCAAAGTTGGCAAAGGCAGCAAGATTAAGCCGTGGATATATTGCTGCAATTGAGGAAGGTAAGGGGCATCCAAGAATAAAAACTTTGGCAATTATTGCTGAAAAATTGGGAGTAGGGATAGATGAACTCATAGAGATGGAGGAAGGCAATGAAAAATATAATAAGTAAGCGTCTTAAGGGTTTAATGGCTGAACATAAAATTACCGTTCGTGAACTTTCTAAAAGACTTAGTATTTCTGAAAAATCTCTATCATTAAAAATTAATGGGAGATGTGATTGGCTGTATGAAGAAATGATATTTGTAATAAAGCAGTTTGGATTCTCGGAAGTCAAAGAAGTTTTCCCTGAATTATATAATTTCGTTTTAGAAGTAGGATAGATTTTGACGATTTGACGGCTAAAATGACGGCTTAACTGACTTTTGAAATTAAAATATTTACTATCGAAAACAAAATGATTTGTTTTCTATTATGTCTGCATAATACAACGCCTAATTATCCTAGATTAAAAAAACCCTTATTTTTAAAGGGTTTCCGATAGTAAATATTTTTTTATAACACAGGACTTAAAATCCTGCGAGGGTAATTCCTCGTACCGGTTCGATTCCGGTCTCCGGCACCATGAAAATCAAGGGATTAGGCATTTAGCCTAATCCCTTTTTCATGTTCTAAATTTTCAATTGACGGCTATTTTGACGGCTAATAAGAATGTCGTTTAATTTATCAGCACTCTCTTTATCCATGTCATTTAGAACGTGTTGATATTTTTTAGTCATGAGTAAATTAGCATGTCCTAACCTAGATGAAGCTTCTCTTTCAGTAACTCCATACCTAAGCATCATGGTTCCGTTGAAATGACGAAGATCATGCAATCTAATATGAGGAAGATTATTTTTTTCTAAGAACTCTTTAAAAACCCTACTAACACTGCCTGGGTTATAGTCATTGCCATCTTTTTTTGTAAGAAGCTTTCCTATTCCCCTTATGTTTTTAAGTGCTGGAATAATACTACTAGGAATAGATATATCCCTTTTACTTTTTTTTGTTTTTGGATCTTTAGTAATACTACCTCCTGAGGTGGGAACTGTATTTCTCCTAACATGCAAAATGGCATTTTCGAAATCTATATCTTCCCACGTCAAACCCAGTAATTCACCTCTTCTTAACCCACACATACCAGCCAGCAAAATAATTGCTTCCATGCGGTGACCTTTTAACCTATTTAAAAGTGTCGCATATTGTTCTTCAGTATATATTGTAGGTGTGTAATCCTCTGGGCTTGGTGCATCTACTCCATCACATGGGTTTTTAGCCATTAACCCATCGCCAACTGCTTTCTTAAAAGCTTTTCGCAATATGCGGTGCTCCTGCAATATGGTCTTATTTTTAAACCCCTTTTCGCGTTCCTGGTTGTAGAACTGCTGAATGTGAAGAGGCTTTAAATCAATAAGCTTTACTTTTCCGATAACGGGTATAACGTGTTTGTGTATATAGTTATTATACCCGTCAAGCGTTGTCTGTTCTAGCTGCGAACAATAGACAGTTAAAAACTTATTAAGCCATCCCTCTACGGTAACCTTTTTTATATCTGAGTAATCACCAGCTTCTATCTTTTCTATAAATTGGTTCATTTTTCTTTTAGATTCTTGTCCACGCTTACTATTGCAATAAAAGCTCTTTTTTTCCTCTTCGCCAGTATCAGGATCGGTATAAATAACGTATCCTTCCCACCTACCATCCTTCCTCTTGTAATGCCCGGTTCTCATGTTTTCACCACCTATAAGATTACTTTTCCTATGATCCTTGCTTGGGTTGGATACATGGGTTCATATTTTTGATTCAGAGATCTTAATTCAAGAACACCGTCAGAAAAATACACCTTCTTACAAGTTACTTCACCATTAATATCGACGATAGCTATTTCACCATTTTCTACCATGGGTTGTTGTTTTACAAATACAATACTACTATCTTTAATAAGCGGCTCCATACTATCCCCCTTAACCATTAGTGCAAAATCAGCTTCCTTGGGTACATCATGAATAGCAATTGTCTCAAATGACGGGTCTCCATTCAATATCCCTGAGCCAGCAGCAGTTAAGCCAAGAAGCGGAAGCTCGTAAGATAAGTCCCCTTCTTTGCGTAAATCAGGTTTACGCATTTCCTTTTGTATTAAGTAAGAAGCAAAGTCATAAACTTCTTGTTTTCCTAGTGCAGATAGCTTTTCGTAAATATCTACAATTGATGGCTCATAGAAAGGATTTCTTATATCAGTAGCTCCGTAAAGATATTCCGAAGAAACATCAAAGAATTTAGCAATTTTCATGACATAAGAAGCAATGGGCTTCTTTTTTTCATCTGATAAATATTTTGATATTGCCCCTGTGCTAATTTCAGTTGCCCTTGCAATATCAGCTGCTTTAACGCTTTTTTCATCCATTAAATATCTTAACCGTTCTTGAAAATTCGCCATATCATCTATCAACTCCTTAATAAATACTATTTTAACACTGTCGTAAACAAAATGCAAACTAATGTTTACGACAGTAAATTTAATTTTTATTATATATTGACGAGCGGAAACAATTGATGTAGAATATTTACGAAAGGAAATAAAAAAGGGGGTGGCGATATGGCAAGGAAGGCAAGAAAGCCTATTATTTGCAAGAAACTAAAAGGATTAATGGCTGAGAACGATATTACTATTCGTAAACTTTCAGAGAAAATCGGAATATCTGAAAACTCTCTTACGTTAAAGATAAACGGTCAACGTGATTGGTGGTATTGGGAAATGATATTTGTAATAAAGCAGTTTGGATTCTCGGAAGTCAAAGAAGTTTTCCCTGAATTATATGAATCTATTCTTAAGGCTGGATAAACTGTCAGTTGACCTTGCTTTAAGGTCAACTGACTAACAAAAATTTACAGGAGGTGAAATTTTTATGAACACAAACCTACATGAAGTAAAAACGCTTGACTTGCTTAGAGAATTAGAGGCAAGGGCTGGAGTACAAAAAATATCCGTAGGGCCGTACCAGACCTACGGATTGAAACAAAAGTATAAAAATGACCGTTCCGTTCTTACGCCGGACTTAGTTCTGATTATAAATGACTTAAATCATCTTGATGCTTGATAAAAGCTCCATACGAGAGAGAAAGTTTCGATTACATCAGAATCATGAGTCTTACTGCAAATGTGCTCATGTATTATACCGAAGTCATCTTCTTCAGGAAATTCGGTATCACTTAAAACATCAACAGCTAAATCTCCAATTGGTAGATCTACAGCTTTGAAATTAGCTATCCAGGTTTTGAAAGTCCAAGGTATTTCAATACCACCACCAAAACGAAAATCAGGCACTAGCTTCACCTCCCTCCTTTGAAATGGTAAGTCTGGACAACTAATCATTCGACATGAAGGGAGAAAATTCCTACACGAACAGAAAGGCGGTGCAAATTATGGGAAATAAAACAGCTCTTATTGAGCAGAAGCAAGTCAATTTTGATGGGGCTGAAATATTAGCGGTTAAAACCAACGACGGTAAACTTCGTGTTGGAGTTCGTTGGGTGTGTGATGGCATAGGGTTAACTGACGGGCAGTACCAAAATCAGACACGTAAAATTAACAATGATGTGGTGCTAGTTGAAGGGGTTGCAAAAATACAACTCCCTACAGCAGGCGGTAATCAAGAGGTTTTAACCTTAGAGCTAGACTACTTACCTCTATGGCTGGCCAAGATAAACGCCAACATCATAACGGATAAAGTGGTACAAGAAAAGCTAATCAAGTACCAGCTCAAAGCTAAAGACGTTTTGGCCGGTGCTTTTATAGGTGTTAATACCTCAGAAGAGCAACCAGCAGCAGCCAACAATAAGTTGGAAGAGGCGATAAAGCTGTTTAATCAAAACGCTAAGTATTTACCGCAAACGACACTTAACGCTGCATTCCAATATTTATGGAAAGAGTTAACCGGGGTTTACCTGATAGGTGTGTCTTTGGTTCCTACAGTATCTATGGCCAGCACTACACCGGCTCCTGTATTAACCTTAGTAGAAAATTGGTACACGACCACTGAAATTGCTAAGCTCGCTGGTGTGTCTATTCAGAAAGTGGCTAAAACAGCCAGTAAACATAACCTTAGAACAGATAAATACTGTAAGCTGCAAAGAAAAAGGCATGACTCACTTGTAATAGAGTCTGTTGTTTACGACAGATCAGTAAAGAGATCTAGCCTTGTACAGGTCATGTATAACGAGGCAGGTAAAAACAAACTGCTGGCCTTGCTAAAGCAAAATAATCGGGAGGTTAACTGTGTCGGATAATTAATTAAAACAAAAAGGTGGTAAGTAGCATGACAAGTATTGCTCAAACCGTCGTTAAGAACGCCCAGGAGCTAACAACGCTCTTGGAAGCGGTAAAGACCAAAATGGAGGCTGTAACAAAGCTTTACCCATTATTAGGACAAGCAGAGAAAGATTCTGTGGAGTATTCCGAGTTAAAAAGGCTAATAAACCTGTGCGAAGGAACTTATACCGGTGATGTGTACTATATGACTGACCGTGTGAAGTACCTTACCAAAGAAAGAACTGAGGGTAAGCTGGTACTTGGTAGCGATGGCAAGTACAGGCTAGACACAGACGAGTTTCATGTGTTTTCATGCAGCAGCCCAATTGAGGTTTTTATTAATAATCCAAGTCCAGGTAACTATGACCGAGGTTGGCAGTTTGGCCGAGTTGAGCATCGGGAAAGTATGGGTGGATATTATTTTAGAAGCTACACTTGCGATGACCACCAGTTATATCCCGGTATGCGCGTGGCTGTTAGAGATTAATAAAATATCAAAGGAGGACTTAAAAATGAGTTTAGCAGTTAATGTAACTATCAATGCAGCACCTGAATTAATTAATGCAATTAATCTATTAGCTTCATCCTTAGGCGGAATTAAAGTAAATGGATCAGCGCCTATGGCACCAGCAATGCCTATGGCACCAGTAACCGGTAATGTGGTAGCTGCAGTACCAGCACCTATTGCACCTGGAACACCCGTTGCCCCTATGCCTTTAGCACCAGCACCAGCAGCACCAGCCCCCGTAAACCCAGCACCTGCAGTTCCTACTACGACACAAGCATATACAATGGATCAATTGGCTGTAGCAGCTACACAGCTTGTTGACTCAGGACGAAGAGAAGAACTTGTTGCTCTACTTACCGCTTTTGGTGTACAAGCTCTAACACAGCTGCCTAAAGAGCAATATGGTAACTTCGCCACTTACCTCAGGTCTCTAGGGGTGAGAATCTAATGGGCGATAAAGCACACGCATTATTGTCAGCCAGCGGGGCGAGCAGGTGGCTTACCTGCACCCCCAGCGCCAGGCTGGAAGAGCCCTTACCGGATAGTACCAGTGAGTATGCAGCAGAAGGCAGCTTAGCCCACGAAATCGCAGAACTTAAAATGCGTAAAAAGTTTGTAGAACCTATGGGGGCGCGCACTTTCAATAGCAGATTGAAAAAGCTTCAGGCTAACCCTTTGTATCAGGAAGAGATGTTAAAGCATACTGATACTTACTTAGACTATGTATCCGAGACTGTGCATTATTTTAAAGCACTGCCACACATAGCTGTTGAAAAGAAACTTGATTACAGCGCTTATGCACCTGAGGGATTTGGTACCGGAGACTGTATTATTGTTTTCGATACATCACTAATCGTTATCGACTTTAAATATGGTAAAGGGGTGCCGGTGTCTGCTGAGGACAACTCACAAATGAAGCTTTACGCTTTAGGTGCTTACCTGGCGTATTCACTCTTATATCAGATAGATGCTGTAACCTTGGTTATTGTGCAACCACGACTAGACAGCATATCAAAGTTTAGTATGCCAATTGGGGACTTGCTGGCTTGGGGTGAGGGCATCAAGCCAATAGCCCAAAAAGCATTTGCCGGGGAAGGTGAATTTGTACCGGGAGACCATTGTAGGTTTTGCAGGGCAAAGGCACAATGCAGAGCAAGGTCAGAATTTAACACTGCTCTTGAGGACTTTCAGATGATGAAGCCTCCGCTCATAACCAATGAGGAAGTAGGGCAGATACTTGAAAGAGCGCAAAACCTTGCTAAGTGGGTAAAGGAGCTGGAAGAGTATGCCTTAGCAGAAGTATTAAGGGGCAATGAAATACCAGGCTGGAAGGCTGTTGAAGGTAGAAGTGTTAGGCAGTTTACCGATCAGGATGAAGCCTTTAAGGTCTTGACTGCAGTAGGTACAGAAGAGGCTATGCTGTATGAGCGTAAGCCGTTGACACTGACAGGCGTTGAAGAATTGTTAGGTAAAGCTAAGTTTAAAGAACTATTAACTGCATACGTTAACAAGCCACCAGGCAAGCCGACGTTAGCTTTGGAAAGTGATAAACGTGAAGCGATTACGCGAATAAGCGCCGAAGAGGATTTTGGTAGTGCTGCTGACAGTATGGATGCTGATGACAGTGCCAGTACAGCTGAAGATATTGCCCGTTTAAAAGCTTTTAATGCTGCACAGATACAGTTTAGTGAAGACGATATTCCTTTTTAATATTACTAAAAAAATGGAGGTAATGAAAATGGCCAATAATGACCTGCAAAGAGTGGTAACAGGCGAGGCGAGACTTAGCTACGTTCATTTGTTTACCCCTCACGCAAAACCTGGTAATACCGAAGCTAAATACGGTGTAACTATCCTTCTTCCAAAATCTGATATCGCTACTAAACAAAGAATTGATGCGGCCATTAATGCGGCAATTCAAGCCGGAGTTTCGTCCAACTGGAACGGTGTTAGGCCCCCCATGATGGCAGTGCCTATCCATGACGGCGACGGGGTTCGTCCTTCCGATGGAATGCCCTTTGGCGAAGAGTGTAGGGGACATTGGGTTTTCACCGCATCATCAAAGCAGGCACCACAAGTAGTGGATGCTGGCTTGAATCCCATCATAAACCAAACTGAAGTTTATTCGGGGATGTACGGGAGGGTGTCTACTAGATTTTTCCCATACAACAGTAATGGAAAAAAAGGCATTGGTTGCGGACTTAACAATGTGCAAAAGTTACGAGATGGAGAACCTCTTGGAGGTAGAACGAATGCTGTAGATGACTTTGGGGGAGGGGCGGGCGGTTATGCTCCCGCAACACCTGCATACGCACCGGCACAACCCGGATATATGCAGCCAGCACAACCTATTTACCCTCAGCCAGCTCCAGCGGCACCTGTATATGCACCGGCTCCGCAACCTGCACCACCAGTACAACCTGTTTATACTCCGCAACCTGTGCAGTATGACCCGATTACTGGAAACCCGATAATCGGCGGGATAATGGGTTTATAAGATGGAAAATAAAACGGATAACACGACAACTGATGTGGCGGTAGTAGTAAGAGTGCTTGAAACAACTCCGGCTGTGGTTAACTTCAACTACCAAGAAATAGCTGACCACCTGGATTTAGTTTTAGAAAAATACAAAGGGTTAGTGTTTACCGAAAACACCGTAACTGATTGTAAAAAGACTATCGCGGAACTCAGGAAGGGACAAAAATCCCTTGATGAGTTTCGCAAGGCAACAAAGAAACAACTTACCGAATCGGTAACGGCTTTTGAAAACCAGTGTAAAACACTTTACGGTAAATTCGATGAGGTTATACAACCCTTAACCCTGCAGAATGAACAGTTTGAGCTGAACCGTAGAGCAAAGAAGCGAGTCGATATCCAAGGCGTTATTGATTCTTTGGTAGCAGAGTTGACCTTGGACACAAAATATGCTTCTCAATTAGTTATACCGGAAGAGTATTTTAATAAAGGCAAGTCAATGAAAGGCATTAAAACTGAATTAACTACAACAGCAAACCTGCTATCAATTCGACAGTCCAAGGAAAAGCAAGACATTGACTTGATTAAGACAAAAGTAGAGCTCGCCAACGCGCAGTATCAGCTGACAAATATCTTAATGCCTGATTCATACTTAAGGCTTTTAGCTCATCACTCTGTTGTAAATATTGAGTCGATGATAACTGCAGATGCTGAGCAGACGGCTGAAAGAGAAAAGAAAGCGGCAGAGGTACCTATACTGAAAGCCGTTATACCGGAAACCCCTGAGCCCATAAAGGTTACTGAGTTTGTCCAGCCAACAGCGGTTAATGTGTCCCGGCCAGAGCCTTCTATTGTGCCAGCGCCCCCCGCATCAGCGCCGAGTGAAAGCAAAAAGATAACTGTCGTGTATGAGATTACAGGCACGGAGGAGCAGCTGCTTGATCTAGAAGTTTATTTGGATGACAGTGGCTTGGGATGGATAGATAGACCCTAACTGGGGGTATTAAAATGGGTGTAAATATAAAGCGCGATACCACAGTAAAAAAAGAACGGTGGTATGCCGTAACTGATAAAGGCGTTATATACGGCGGTAGTAAAGCTATTGTTGAAAAGAAGCTAAAGAGACTTGGCGCCAAAGAAAAGGTTTATAAGTGATGCAACATTTAAGCATAGACATTGAAACGTATTCAAGCGTTAGCCTGAAAAAAAGCGGATTGTATAAATACGTGCAGTCCGCTGACTTTCAAATATTACTTTTCGCTTATTCTTATAATTTTGGTCCAGTACGAATCGTAGACCTTGCACAGGGGGAACACCTACAACCGGATATCATATCAGCCCTGCAGAATCCGAACGTATTAAAACACGCTTATAATGCAACATTTGAATGGTACTGCATTAACAAGTTTTTATGTGTACCTATTGAACATTGGAGATGCACAATGATGCACGGTCTATTTTGTGGATACCCTGCGGGCCTTGCCGCCGTAGCAGTAGCCTTAGGGCTGCCGGAGGATAAACGCAAAATGGGTATAGGTTCAGCGCTTATAAGGACATTCTGTGTGCCTTGCAAGCCAACAGCTAAGAATGGATACCGAACAAGGACACTGCCGCACCATGAGCCCGAGAAGTGGCAATTGTTCAAGAGGTATTGCTGTCAGGATGTTGTGTCAGAAATGGATGTTGATACACGACTTTCAGCGTTCCCGGTACCGGTGCAAGAACAAAAGTTATGGGAGCTTGACCAACGTATTAACGCCTATGGGGTTGCTGTTGACCAGGACCTTATAGCCGGAGCCCTGCACTGTGATGAGACGGTTAGCGGTGAGCTTATGGCCGAAGCAATACAAATGTCAGGCCTGGACAACCCTAAAAGCGTTAAGCAGCTGGCTAAGTGGCTTACTGATGAGACAGGGGAAGAAGTAGCTGACTTACAAAAGGCCACTGTAATAAAACTGATAGAAACTACAGACAGCAACACAGCCCGGCGAATGTTAGAAATACGACAGGAGATATCCAAAACAAGTACAAAAAAATATACCGCCATGGATGCAGCTGTGTGCGCTGATGGACGGATCCGAGGGTTGCTTCAATTCTATGGGGCAAATAGAACGGGCCGTTGGGCAGGTCGCTTAGTGCAGGTGCATAACCTACCGAGAAACTACCTTCCTACTCTCGCGCATGGGCGAGAGTGCGTTAAGGGTAAAAAGGTAGACGCTCTTAAACTAATATACGGCAATGTACCCGATACACTTTCACAGCTCATCAGAACCGCTTTTATACCTTCACCGGGTAACCTCTTGCTGGTAGCTGACTTCTCAGCTATTGAGGCGAGAATAATAGCCTGGCTGGCCGGAGAGCAGTGGAGGCTTGAGGTATTCGCTACGCACGGAAAAATATATGAGGCGTCGGCATCACAGATGTTCGGGGTACCTCTGGAAAAGATTAAAAAAGGTAATCCTGAATATGACCTTAGACAAAAAGGTAAGGTGGCTGAACTGGCTTTAGGTTATCAGGGAGCATCCGGAGCACTAATCTCCATGGGAGCCTTGACCATGGGCTTAACTGAAGAGGAACTGCCTGAAATCGTTAGGCGGTGGCGCTCATCGAATAAGAGGATTGTTGACCTGTGGTATGGCATGGAGAACGCGGCCCTTGAAATGATGAGAACAGGACAGCCCGTGGGAATTAAAGGGCTGCTGTTGGCCAGGGAGAGCGACTACAAGAACGGGCAGGACTTTTTCACTATCACGCTGCCGAGTAGGCGAAAACTATATTACCCAAAGCCCTTTTTAAGCCAGAACGCTTTTGGTAAAGAAGCAGTCCACTACTACGGAGTTGATCAACACACTAAAAAATGGGGTGCCATTTCAACCTATGGGGGCAAGCTGGTGGAGAATTGTGTGCAAGCGATTGCAAGGGACTGTTTAGCTGAAAGCCTGATGCGGGTTAACGCTGCTGGGTACCAAATAGTAATGCACGTGCATGATGAGGTTGTAATAGATGTACCTGCCGATGCTGCGGACCTTGAACGGGTGTGCGGCATAATGGGGCAACCGATACCCTGGGCACCTGGTTTGTTGCTAACCGCTGACGGTTTTATTGCAAAGTTTTATAAGAAAGATTAAGGAGCTGTTTTACATGACTAAGCCAAGAAAAACACGCATCCAGCGTTTAGAATGCCAGTTACGGCAAGTCAGAGCTGAGGTTAAAGATTTACGTGGAATGGCGCTAATACGGGACCAACTTTCAATTGACCATACCGTAGCAATTTCTCAGCTCCGAAAGAAAATAGATACCTCTGTGAAAGTTAACGAAATATCCATAGCCAGGTTGCAGCAGAAACTTAACATTGCGAACATTTGGTCTAAGTCACTACTTCGGAGATTATACCGTCTGGAGCAAAAGGGATTTTGGAAACAGGTTGGCCGGTGGTTCGCTAGGAAGGCTGGTAAAACTGTATGAAGCATGGTAAAAAGCCCACCCGTAACCAGAGGGAGATTATTAAGAAGGTTAGACTTAATCCGGATAACTGGTTGACTGTGAAGAATATGCCCTGTGTTCTGCATATAATTCACCGGGAGTCTGGTAAGGTCAGAATAATAGTGTATTAGGGAGATTACTTTAGTGCAAACACAAGCTATTGAAAAAATAAAAGCTGAGATGGTAGAGCTTAGAGGTTATACGTACGTGCAAGTTGTCGGTACTATGTTAATGCAACACATTGAGATTAATCCCATAGCGGCTGAAAAAGTCCTTTCCGAAAGTAAAACGATAAAAGGAAGCCTAGCCGACATGGAGAAAATAGCAAAAACTAAAAGGACAGGTAACTGTGCTGTGCTTACTGATGCTGAAGGTTTTGCTATTGTGCTGCAGTACTTCGGGATTGAGGCAATAGAGATTCAATCCAATTCGGTACCGGCTCAGACTGTGGACAGTGACAAGGAGGACAAACCAAATACCTCCTTTGATGTCAGTCTTGATGACCTATTAGCCGGGCTATGAACATAGAAGAGTGCTTTAAGCACATACCTGTCAGGCTTACTCCGGACATGAAAATATTTGCTCATGACGTAGTTTTTAAGGACAAGCATTATATTTTTACAGAGAAAAACGGCAAACGACTGGACTGTTATTGTACCCACTGTCGGCAGTATTTCGACATGGATAAACTAAAACATAACGATCTGCACTACTGCCCCCATTGCCGAGTTGCCTGTACGGTAAAATCCAGTTGGCGAGGGCGTAAGCGCATGATTGACCAGGCTTACTTTGTCTATTACCTAAAATCAGCAATTGACCCACGGGCCATCGTTGCTATCGGAACGCGAGTGGTTAGAGATTTTACGGGAGATTTCAGAACAGTAGAGACTAAGTTTGCCGACATAGATTTGTTTGTATTTCAACCAGGCAAACCAGGGCAAGCGTTTCATAGGTATAATTTTTACAGCATGGCTAAGACTATGAAATCATTTAGTTGGACTAAGGCGGTAGCAGCTAAATGCCAGTTTAACCGAGACGGAAACCATAACATACATTGTGTTTTCTCACCAGTAAATATAAGTGCAGTGGTAGCAGGAACACCATTCCAGTATAGCACATGGGAGAGATACCAACACAGTAGCATGGTCGATTTTTTCGACCTTGCTAGTAGGTATCAGTGTATCGAATACCTGACAAAGTTAGGATTTAGTTATTTAATTAAAGATAAGTTAAACGGAGAAAAAACTTACCGATCCATCAACTGGAGAGGTAAAAATCCTGTAGAGGTGCTGGGGTTAACAAAGCAAGAGATTAATGATATTAGAAAAGATGGTATTAACTTAGATTTCCTTGACCTCAGAATTTTAAAGCTAAGCAAAAAAGACTGTAGTAATTTTACTCCTGCAGAGACAGAGAGAATAGGCATTGCATGGCTCAGGGATTTAATAGACGAATATCTGAAGCTAAAGCGCTACGGAAACCTCAGGCAGGTTAACAACTACCTAACTAGGCAGGTATCCAAGGGGAAAATTAAACAGCTTAAAGATTGTTTTAGATTCTGGAGAGATTATTTAGCCGACTGTGGCAGGCTTGGAATGGATTTATCCAGGGAGAGAATTATTTTTCCCCGCAATCTGCACAGAGCGCACCAAAACACAATCAAGCTGGTTAAACACCAGGAAGATGAGTTATTGGACCATAAAATTAAAACCAGATATGAAAAACTTGAAAAACTAACATTTGAGCATAACGGGCTAATAGTTATACCTGCCGCGTCAACCGGGGAGATAATCGCGGAAGGAGTTATGCTCAAGCACTGCATAGGTGGTTATTGCAAGGGATATGCGGATGGTCGATATGATTTATATTTCATACGCAGGGTAGATGAACCGGAGGATCCGTATTACAGCATTGAGATTAGGGAAGGTAGATTAGTCCAGTGCTATGGCTATAATCACGCAAAAGCCACTGAGGAAATCCAAAATTTTATTGATTTATTTATCAAAACGATGTTTAAACAGGGCAGAAAGGAGGCAGCTAATTGAGCACAGAGCTAACGACAGAAGCCAATAAGTTAACTACCACAGAAATTAACACGGTAACAGCTGAAATTATAATACTTAAGCAGCAAACAGCTATAAATATTATTGAGATCGGTAAAAGGTTGCTAGCTGTAAAAGATAGTTTAGCTCACGGTAAATGGGGCAAATGGCTGTCGGAAAAAGTAGATTTTACTGACAGAACAGCACAAAGGTTTATGAAAGCTGCAACTGAGTTTTCAAATGCGACGGCGCTGTCGGATTTGCCGCAAACAAAAATATTTGCTTTGTTGGACCTGCCAGCAGATGAGAGGGAAGAATTTATCCAATCTAATCCGGTGGGCGAAATGACTACCCGTGAACTGCAGCAGGCCATAACGGAAAAAAACGAAGCACTAAAGAAACTTGAGATAGCCGAAGAAGAAGTTAAGCAAAATAAGCTCCTGTATAAAAAGGTGTCAGAAAGCTATGACAAGCTAGAAAAGACAAATAAGGAGCATTATGATAACGCCGAGAAACTGAGAAAAGAACTAGAAGAGACCAAAAGTCTACTTTTAACGGCTCAGTCTTCCGGAGATAATGACGAAGCTATAAGACTGCAGGAGTCACTTGATAATACCGATAACGAGCTAACAAATGCGCTTGAAAAAATAGAAGAGCTTGAACGCCAGCTCAGGGAAAAGCCTATTGAGGTTGAAGCCACAACCTCCGAGACTGTAACCGTTGAGGTTATACCGGAAGGTATTGAAGACATAACACGATTTGCAGTCCAATTTGAAGCCCTTATAAAGGGCTTTGGCGAAATATTAAACCTGCTTGAGGCTGTAAGCAGGGTGGACAAGGAAGCCGGGGAGAAACGTAAAAAGGCCTTGTCAGTAACTCTTAGTAAGATGCTGGAGAGGTTATAACCGATGAGAGAGTTAGAAATTTTACAACTAAAGACCGATATAGCAGAGTTTTATAAAAGGGTTGACTTTGACCCGGTGGCCGCTGCTGATATGGCTGAATTGATAATACCTAAGCTTGAAAAGTATTTTCTGAAACTAATGGTGGTTAGAGAAGCAGCTAGACACTTACTAACATCTATCTACGGCATGGGATCCCCAGAGGAAATTAAGGAACTATCGTGTTACGACGAAATAGAGGATCTTGAATTGGCGTTGACCGCACTTGATTAGCGGTCAACATTAGGGGGGGGGGATAAGGGGGAGAAGCTTAGGTGTTTACACACGATAGACAGATAACCATATCCGCCGCAGGGAGCCGCAAGGCTACACACTGGCCCGCCCAAACTCTATATTGGTCTGAGCTGGTGGAGCGCCTTAGGAATCCGGCCAGGGGTACCGAAACACTAGCAACTTATATGAGCCTACCTAAGGGTAAACAGGATGAGCTAAAGGACGTTGGTGGTTTTGTGGCCGGTACCTTAGCAGGTAACCGGAGGAAGGCAAGCAGTGTTACCGGCCGCGACGTGCTAACACTTGACCTGGATAATATACCACCAGGTCAGACACAGGACACTTTACGCCGCATAGATGCACTGGGGTGCGCCTATGCGGTCTACTCCACCAGAAAACATGATGAGGGCAAGCCGCGTTTACGTGTGCTTGTACCTCTCAGCAGGACAGCTATAGCCGATGAGTATGAGCCCCTAACACGTAAACTGGCAAGCATAATAGGCATGGAGCTTTGTGACCCTACAACGTTTGAAGCAAGTAGGTTAATGTACTGGCCTTCTTGCAACAGTGATAGTACATACGTTTACCAGTACGGTGACAAACCTTTTCTGGACTGTGACGGTTTACTTGCTACCTACACCGATTGGCGCAATGTGGCCGAGTGGCCAGAGGTACCAGGCGCACAGCAAAAGACTGTTAAACTAGCAGCAAAGCAAGGGGATCCTGTTGCCAAGGCTGGGGTTGTGGGTGCTTTTTGTAAGACCTATGACATTTACAGCGCCATTGATACTTTCTTGCCCGGTGAATACGTTCCTTGTGATGATAGTCCAGGTCGTTATACCTTCACCGGTGGCAGTACCACAGGCGGCGCGGTTGTTTACGATAACGGCAATTTCCTGTACTCACATCATGCGACAGACCCCACAAGCGGTAAACTTGTGAACGCTTTCGACCTGGTACGCCTGCATAGGTTTAGTGAACTGGACGATGATGCAAAGCCGGACACGCCTACAAACAAACTGCCTTCTTATACGGCTATGTGCCAGTTGGCCGTGACTGATACTCCGGTAGCCGCAATACTCAACCAGGAGCGGTATGAAAAGGCCACACAGGACTTTGCTAACGCACCGGATGAGACTGTCAACTGGATAAGTAAACTAGCTGTTAGTCCCACTACGGGTATGCCAGCTAAGACGGTGGATAATGTATTGGTCATTCTTGAGAACGACCCACTGTTAAAAAATAAGTTAGCTTTTGATGAGTTTGCCAACAGGGGTTTGGTGCTTGGTACACTGCCCTGGGACGGCCGCACAGAGCGTAGGCAGTGGACAGATATTGATGACGCAGGCCTTAGGCATTATGTGGAGCGCACTTATGGGATTACTGGTAAAGAGCGTATATTTGACGCAACTGCTTTATGCGCTCACAAGAACGCTATTAACGATGTAAAAGAGTATTTGACTGTTCTGAAGTGGGATGGTGTTAAAAGGCTTGATACTTTACTGATTGATTACCTAGGTGCAAAGGATACACCTTACACCCGGGCCGTTATACGCAAATCTCTGACGGCCGCTGTGGCCAGGGTGATGACACCAGGCTGCAAATATGACTACATGCCTATTTTTACAGGGCCACAGGGTTTAGGTAAAAGCACCTTTTTAGCGCTCTTGGGCAAAAGGTGGTATTCTGACAGCTTAACTACATTCGAGGGCAAGGAAGCCTCTGAATTGATACAAGGGGTATGGATTAACGAGCTAGGAGAATTGAACGGCCTAAATAAGTCAGAAACTAACGCTATTAAACAGTTTTTAAGCCGCAGAGAGGATATATTTAGGGTTCCTTATGGCCGCAGAACATCAAATTACCCAAGAAGGTGCGTGTTTTTTGGCACCACGAATGACAGTGAATTTCTGAAGGACCGGACGGGGAATCGACGCTTTTGGCCAGTGGTTGTAGGTGTACAACCTTGTACAAAAAACGTATTTAAGGATTTTGAGGATGAAGTTCAACAAATATGGGCCGAAGCTTACTGCTGCTGGCAGTTAGGGGAACAGTTGTATTTAACAGGTGCGGCAGAAACAGAAGCTAAGGAACAGCAGGAGATACACAGGGAAAGTGACCCGAGGGAAGGCATTATTAAGGAGTTTGTTGAACGTCCGATACCGCTTGACTGGGATAAACGAACACGGGATGAAAGGAAATTATATTGGTCCGGGGAGTTTGGCCGGGTTACCTGCGAGACTGTGGAACGTGACCGGATATGTGCGGCAGAAGTTTGGTGTGAATGCCTGGGGGGCGATTTGAAATACATGAAAAGGACTGACTCTTTGTCAATAAACAGTATTTTGGCGGGGCTTCCTGGGTGGAAAAAGCACAATAGCACTTTCAGATTTGGCTGTTACGGTACTCAAAAAGGTTATGTAAAATTGTAAACTTTCTCTGTAAACTTTCTCTATTTTGTAAACTTTCTCTGCAAGGATGGTGTAAACGATGTAAACCTATTTTTTAAGTAAGTTTACAGAGAAAGTTTACACCCTAAAGCCACATAAATAGAAGGCTAAACGACATTTGTAAACTTTGTAAACCTTCTTTTCCATAGAATAAATAAATAAAGATAATAAAGGTTACGCGCGACACCTGACGCGCCTGTACGCCTATATACGCACACGTATAGGAAAAATAGGTCACAAAGTTTACAAGTTTACTTTGGCCTGATTTATTTCAGAGGCATAAACATTAAATTTCAAATGCGACGGCGCTGTCGTATTTGCAGAAGGGGTGAATAACGTGAAAGAAAAAATTATTGAGGATTATCTCCGGGATCAGGTCAAGGCTATAGGCGGTAAAGCATATAAATTCGTTTCACCGGGCAACGCAGGCGTGCCGGATAGATTGGTATGCTTACCCGGCGGTAAAGTTCTGTTTGTCGAACTGAAAGGAACTGGCAGGAAATCAACGCCTTTGCAAACTAAAAGGCAGCAGGAATTTATTAAGTTAAGCCAATTGGTTTATGTTGCTGATAGCAAAAATGATGTTGATAGCTTAATTAAGTCATGTAAAGAGCTGATGGCAGAATGAAGTTCATACCACACGCTTACCAGAGATACTGCATTAACAGACTTTTGACTGAAAAGGCGTTAGGACTTCTTCTCGATATGGGTCTTGGCAAAACTGTAATCACACTGACAGCGGTTAATGACCTAAAGTACAACCGATTCGCGGTAAGCAAAGTGCTAGTCATAGCACCGAAAAAGGTAGCAGAAGCAACCTGGGCGAAGGAAGCGGCAAAATGGGACCACCTGCAAAAGTTAAGGGTTGTTTCGGTGCTTGGTTCTTTGACAAAGAGAGTAAGAGCCCTTAACACCCCAGCAGATATATGGGTGATAAACCGGGAAAATGTTGTCTGGCTTGTGGAGTATTACCGCAACGCCTGGCCCTTTGATATGGTGGTTGTAGATGAGTTTAGTAGCTTTAAAAACCACAAAGCTAAAAGGTTTATTGCCCTAACGTGGGTGCGGAAACACATTGGTAGATTTTTAGGCTTAACAGGAACACCGGCTCCTAACGGGCTACTGGATTTGTGGGCGCAGGTTTATTTGCTAGATGAAGGCAAAAGGCTGGGAAAGAAAATAACACACTTCCGTGAAAGATACTTCGAGCCAGATCAGCGGGACAGGGACCACATTTTCAGTTATGCGCCAAAGCCTGGGGCTGATGATGTAATAAGGTATTTGCTTGGTGACATTTGCGTAAGCATGAAGGCTGAGGATTACTTGGAACTGCCTGACTGTCTATCAGTTACAGTACCGGTCATCCTGGACAGCAAAGCAAAGGCAGCTTATGAAAAACTAGAACGTGAAATGCTTTTGGAGGTTGATGAGAGCACCATTGACGCTGGTTCAGCGGCCGTATTGACTAACAAGTTACTGCAGTTATGCAACGGCGCAGTGTATGACGAGAACAGGCAAGTTGTTGAAATACATCGATGCAAGATAGAGGCATTCTTGGAGCTGGTGGAAGGCTTGAACGGCAAACCGGCGCTGGTGTTTTACAACTTTCAGCATGACCTTGCAAGAATTAAAAAAGCATTATCCGGCTTAGGTCTTAGGGTTAGGGAACTAAAGGGGCCGCAGGAAGAAACAGATTGGAATAACAGGCAGATAGATATTTTGTTAGCACATCCGGCCAGCTGTGCATACGGGTTAAACCTTCAGCAGGGCGGTAATCACGTCATCTGGTTTGGCCAAAACTGGTCCTTGGAGTTATACCAGCAGGCAAACAAGAGGCTGCACAGGCAGGGACAAGCTGAGAAGGTTATCATTCACCACTTGGCTGTTGTTGGTGGAGTGGATGAGGACGTACTGGCAGCACTGGCAGACAAAGGTGCCACACAGACAGGACTGATGGAGGCACTTAAGGCGAGGATTGGAAGGGCTAAGATAGCATAAGGAGGTGGCTAGTTTGAGGAAAGTAAAACTTCTAACAGCAACATCCGAAGAATTCTGGAGATGGTGGGGCCAGACAAGTCCACCAAACAATGATTCAAAGGATCCTACGCTATCTACAATACCGCTACCGACTCCAAGGGTTAAAAGAGTTAGGTAGTTAATCATAAAATCCAGGAGGTGAACCATTGGGTAAGAAAAACACAGCAAATACCTACGACATTGCCAAAGCTGCAGCAGTAGAAGCCTTGAAACTACAGAAAGAAGAAGAGCGACAATATGTCAAAAAGAATCGTTATCATAACACTGAGCTGCTTCTGAAGAACTACCTTAACTTGCTTGACCACTACGAGAATGCCAAGGATAAAGCCAGTGACATAATGGCCCTGGACGATCTTGATATAGACGAGGTTATTATCAAGGCGATTAAACGTTCTCGTGTCCGGACAATGATTATGATTACCCAGATAGATACTTGCTTGGATATACTTAAAAACAGGATGGTCAGTAAGGGGCAGTCTGAGAAGTATGAGGTTATCTATTGCTTATACTTGGACAAGGCCCGTAGGGATGTTGAACGTGGCGAGCTTACTAAAACACTGGCTGAAGAATTGAATTGCAGTGAACCGTCAGTACATCGCTGGAAGAATGAAATGGTGCGCGAATTGAGCATATTATTGTTCGGTGTAGATGGTCTTAGGCTAGATATTTAAAGGGCTGAGGGCATGTAATAAAACCATGATAAAACCATGATAAAAAGTTGACATTTACATGACAAATTGAATGTGTTAGAATTGTACTATGAAATTTTGCGTTCAAGAGAACCGTCCTACTGAGGGCGGTTTTTGTTGTTAAGTGCGTTATAATATTATGAAGTAGTTTTAATGTTGTAATACTTATATCACAATTTGTCGGAAATATTAGGAAGAAAAAAACCCTTTTCAGTGAAAATAATTGATATAATAAATTATTAATTATTGAAAGGGGTTGGGAAAGATAAAAAAAGTACAGATATTACTTATTTTAGTTTTAATGCTTTTTGTTGTCGCTGGGTGTGGTAATAATCAAATGCCTCCTGAGCCTAAAGGTAGTTTATTGCCTTATAACATTATTAGGTATGATGATATTAGTACAGCAGCGGCAACTAGATATACTTTGCGTATAGAAATACCTGGCCAGCCAACTGTGGAAGATATCAAGAACATATCAAAGAAAGTGGCATATGATTTTGCTAAAGAAGATGGAAACAAATTTAATTCATTGACTATGTATTTTTATGACTATAAGGAATATCACGGATTATCTGCTCCCACATTAGGAGAGGCTATCTACGCCCCACAAGGCGATATAGCTAAAGCGAACACCGTTCAAGCTGGTGAATACAACAAGATGAGTTTTAATTATAAGATCAAGGAAAAAGATTGGAATAAAAAGTTATCTCGGGAGGAAGTAGAAGTTTGGTCTGCTTTTATGAAAGAAATGAAAGCAGTTGGTGAAGAAGAAGCTGAAAAGATAATTTCTAAAGAATATAACATTACTCAAGAAGAAGTTGAATCGATTTTTAATAAACAGATAGCTTGGGTTATTTAAAAAATAATGCGTACAAGAGGCATTCGATTAATCTGGGTGCCTTTTTTAATGTTAATTGAGTGGAGGGATTGTTATGTAACCGCTACTTATTTCCAACCTGCTTTATAATCAAGCGCAGGGCATAATATTCTGCCCTGCGCTTGACATTACGCCGGGGTAGCTCAATCAGGTAGAGCGAATGCCCAGTAAGCATCGATGCGGGTTCGAGTCCCACTCCTGGCACCAGTATTTTATTTCCTAAATATTTGTAGGTACTTCCAGAGAATTTTTAAGCTTGCGGGGCTGGCGAGC
>Ga0209318_1000726_pt1 | contig 28266 bp, 20 predicted proteins | sample RifGroE1_FD_183999 | JGI IMG/M metagenome (GOLD analysis project Ga0209318, IMG submission 183999) | Groundwater microbial communities from Rifle, Colorado, USA - Groundwater E1 (SPAdes) (version 2) | ecosystem: Environmental > Aquatic > Deep subsurface > Groundwater | place: Rifle, Colorado... | reverse complement strand
ATTTAAGATCCCGCAGAACAGTGTCTTCGGAAATTCCGGGGAAGACAACGGGAAAATCTTTGTTCTGTAGAAGGCCGTAATCCTGGAGATACTCAATTATGCGTTCCTGTCTTTCGGTGACTTTTACCCTTCCTGTGGCCTTTGCGACCTTGGTATCCTTTTCCAGCAATTTTATTTTTTCGACCAGATTGTATGTTTTAGCGGAGAAACCGTGTGTTATATATTCGAGCCAGTGAGTATAATCAAAATTATTTTTTTCAATTTCTGCCAACGCTTCCTCGAATTCTTTTCGCGAACTTAAAAAGTAGGAATCGATCTCTATTAAACCTTCGAGACTGTAGCCGTAGGATTCTAGTACGAGATCGAATGCCATCGACGCCGTGGACTGGTTAAAATTTTCGAACGGCTCAATTCTTAGCATCTCCGCGGAAAGTATCGCTGCGGTTATTAGAGGATGATTTTCCCGTGCGTCGAGACTGTTCAGCCAGTCAAAGAGAGTTACTATTTTGGCTAAAATTTCCCCCGGATCCGGACGTCCCGTTTTTTTAAGTGTCCTGTACGAACCTTGTTTTGTTTTGGGGAGCAGACGTTGTGTAAGTGTTTGGTTTATATATTTTATATCGATCTCTTCCAGCTCCAGCTTTCTTCCGATCTCCCTTATTGATCTCAATGCGTCGGCGAAATTCGTGACCTCCTGAGGTTTATTTTCGGTAAATCCTTCCAGGGACGCCTTTATAGTTTGTTCATCGATACCCGTTCCTTCGATCTTTAGGAGGGAGTATATTCTCGAGATCAACGATTCTTTTCTCAGCTGTTTTTCCCACACCGGAAGAATTTTTACACTGTCCGCAATTGCGCGGGAATATTCTACCGTTCCGATATTCTTTAATGTTTTCTGAGTAATGGTAAATTCCGGGAAGAACATTGAGATAATTCTCGCATATTTCCCGCAGGTTACAATACTTTTATTTCGTACGTATTGGTTTTACTTGAAAGGAAATCGGGCGGTTCGGTGCTGGTGATTATGGTCTGTTGCTGCTCCAAAATGTTGAAAACGGAACTGCGATGATTTTCATCAAGTTCCGAGAATATATCGTCTAGTAGAAGCACAGGTCTCTCATTGTTTTCTTGCTCGATAAAGTTTATCTCACAAAGTTTTAAAGCAAGCATCACACTCCTTTGCTCTCCTCTTGAACCAAATTCAGATAAATTGTGACTCTTGTGAAAAATTGAGAAGTCGTCACGGTGAGGTCCCACGAGAGTGGTCTTTGCATGTATCTCATTGTCTTCGTGTTTTTTTAGGCGTTCCTCAGAAATTTCATTCATCAAATATTTGATCTCAACTTCCGTATTTTTCCCGTTTAGTTTTTCGACGGCGCTCGGTAATTTTTTATTGAAAAAGTTAAACAATTTAACTCTTTGTTCCTGAATGTAGGTTCCGTGCTCCAGACATTTTTTTGTCCAATATCCGAGCTCGTCCCGGCCTCTGTTTTCTTCCGCAATTTTTTCCAGGATTTTATTACGCTGGCGCACGGCTTTTAAATATGCGGCAACGTTTCTTTTGTAATTCTTGTCCGTTTGAACGAGTATGGCGTCCATATATTTTCTTCTCTCCGAGGGAGAGCCGGTTATTATGTTCAGGTCTTCGGGCGAGAACATTACGCTGTTGAATATTCCGGAAAAAGACGCCAGGGACTTGGGGACTTTATTCACCTTGGTCTTTTTTGACGAAATGTTTGAAAAACTGTCGTCTTTTATAACTTGCATTTCCAGCAGATACTTTCCTGAGGAATTTTCAATATCGGCACCCGCCGTTGAGAATTGTGCGGTGTAATTTATCATGTCCCGGTCGTACCTGGCTTTGATTGATTTTCCTGTAGATAGGGCATATATGGCTTCAAGGATGTTGGTTTTTCCCGCCCCGTTGGGGCCTGTCAAAAGCACGATGTTGTGGTTAAGATCAAGCCTTAATTTTTTGTGGTTGCGGAAGTTAGTTAGTCTTAACTCCAATATTTTCATCGCTTATTTAGGGGCTGGCAGCTTGGGCAGAAATATGTACCCCGTCCCGATATTTTAATAAAACTTACTTTAGATCCGCATACCGGACATTTTTCCTTGGAGTATATTTTAAAATGTTCCTGATACTTTCCTTCTTTACCGAACGGATCGACGTACATTTTATCGTTAAGGGTTGAGCCCCCGAGTTTTATACTTTCCTTCAGAACCGACCTTATTGAGTCGAGCAGCCGGTTAGCATTTTCCAACGTGATCTCACTTGTTTTGGTAAATGGGTTTATCTTAGCGAGGAATAACGCGTCCGTTGCATATATGTTTCCTATCCCCGAGATTATTTCCTGATCAAGAAGTGCGTTCTTAATATTTGTTCTTTTGGTTTTAAGCCTGTCGACCAGTTGTTGATGGGTGGTTTTCTTATCCAGAGGTTCTGGACCGTACCTGGCTTCCAGCTCTTGCGTTTGTTTCGGGCTGAGGACAGCGGCTTTTCCGAACACCCGCATGTCGCTGAAGGTAAGTTTAACCCCGTTGTCCAGGTGCAGGATTACTTTCACCCATCTTTCGTTTCCGATTTTATCGTTCCAGAGTAACAGCCGTCCGGTCATAGCGAGGTGGAAAAGTATATGGTTTCCGTTTTCCAGCTCAATGAGTATATTTTTTGCCACCCTTCTCACTGATTTAATCTCTTTGCCCGTTACGGCCTTAATGAAGATTTCAGTTGACGGCAGTGCCCTGTAATCTTTTGAAACCTGAACGGTAACTATCTTTCTACCTTTGAGATTTTTGTTCAATAGGGCAGCGATTGTTTGAGTTTCGGGAAGTTCAGGCATTGCTTTTTCGATGCTCCATCCATTTTTCTTCGATGAAAGATCTCATTTCATTTTGAAACCGTTTCTTGGAGAATTTTGCCACCGTTCCTTTTATTATTTCCGGGTCGAAATTATTATTCTGAATAGCCCGTTCAAATTCCTTTATCTTTAACTCCAACTCTTTTACATCCTCCCCTTCAAAAAACATACCGCTCACACCCTCGGTTACTGTTTCCAGGTGGCCGCCCGATCTGTGGGCCAATACCGGCTTGCCGTGGGACATTGCTTCGACGGGAACGATCCCGAAATCTTCGTCTCTAACGGCATTTATAATACCGAGGCAGTTTTTCATAAGAGAATGTTTTTCGCTCTCACTCACCTTTCCCAGGAATTTTATGTTGGATCCGGCCATTTCCTTTAACCTTTTTTCCTCGTGTCCGGTGCCTGCCACCCAAAGCTCGGTGGGAATATTTCTGAATGCTTCCAGAACCAGATCTATGTTTTTGTACGCGGCGAGGCGGCTTACTATCAAAAAGTAAGGTTTTCCACCCTTATCGTTTGGTGTGTTTTCCACGCCTATTTCGACGGGAGGGTAAATAACTTGGGCGTCCTTTCCATAAAATTTTTTGATCCTTGAGCGCACTTCTTCCGAGTTGGCTATAAGATAGTTAGGTCTTTGAGCGGCATTGTGGTCCCACACTCTTAAGAGAGAGTCGAGAACCGTAACGAAGGGCTTAAAATACCAGGCGGATCTTTTCGCACTTTCAACAGAATATTTGTATAAAAATCTCGGAGGTGTGTGTATGTAGCTTATATGCAGTTGTTCGGGCGTTGTGAGGACTCCCTTTGACCAGGCGGAAGAATCCGAAACAACAATATCGTATTGACGCAGGTCAAAATCCTCGAAAACCATCGGCATTAGAAAAGTCAAATATTTAGGGAATTTTTTAAAAAGGGCGGTTTCAGGACATATTATTTTCCGTCTGTTTATAATGTCCGAAAGTTTTGCCGGGTCGTACATGCTGGTGTAGATAGGACCGTCGGGATACAGTTCCAACAAGGCTTCCAGAACTTTCTCAGCCCCTCCGTAATTGATGAGATAGTCGTGAACAAAAGCTATTTTAGGCTGTTTCATGTTTGTATTATACAGGCTGCTGAAACTTCTTGACTCGTTATCTATTTTATGAGTTCATACTTGTATGAGTAGAGGTTTTGGAGCCTTGTTTTTTATTATAGCGGCATTTTTTATAGCGGCTCCTTTTGTCTTTTTTATTGTTAACCTCAAGACCGGTTCCGAAGTTAAAGGCGTTTCCGTTCCGGGTTATTCCAAAGGTTTTTCGGTGGTGGTCAATTCTTCGCAGGGTACGTGGGATCTATATCAGTACGGTTGTGTGGATTTTAATGAATGCCGGGAGAGTCTGTTCTCAGGAAAGAAAATTTCTATGACGAGCGGGGGCGAGACCAGATCCTACACACTGCCCTTTGTTGAAGCTCCCAAATCCGGAGATATTAGTTATGTAAAGTTTTTTGTTAAGCCCGGGTGGGGCTCCGTCCAGAGAATTTTTTCCGTTGACGTAGGTTCATTTTCCGGTGCAATAACTGCGGAGTTTGACACCGAAGGAAAGGCTGTTAATGCTCTTGTGGTTCCCGTAGAGGCTTTCATGGCACCCCACTTTATAGCAGGTTCGTTTTCGGATCAATAAAGCATCGAATAATTCCCGTGTTTCGGATAAAATTATTTTCATGGAAGTAATAAAGCGCGACTCATCGCTGTGGCAATATATGCCGGATGAGATAAGAGGGCTTATTGAAGACGGTGAACTCGTCTTGAACTTTGTTTATACCCATCATCAGGAAGACAATATTTCCGACTACTCTTTTTTGGTTTTTCCTTTTGCGAAGGCATACGAAGGTTTTTTGAAAAGGTTTTTCCTCGATTTGAAGTTGATTACCAAAGAAGAGTATTTCAGCGATGACATTAGAATAGGACGCATATTGAACCCGAACTACATAAAAGAGAAGAGTAACGTCTTTGAAAGAATATGCGGCAAGGCAAGGGGAGGCAGAGAAGTTTCCAGAAAACTATGGCAGGTATGGAAAAGAGGCAGGAATCTGGTCTTCCACTACTTTCCGCATAACTACAGAAGGCTGGGGTACGAAGAGGCTTTGGACATAATAAATGATATTGTTGACGCAATGCATTCTTCGGTGACGAATTGCAGGGTTTGATTTTTTTCAATAAGTTTCGGCAGATTTTAGGAACAATCCCCGTTTTCGGTTATATAATGCATAGCATGGACGCGAACAAGCGCAAAAAAGTCGCTGTAGGTATGAGCGGAGGTGTGGACTCTTCTGTAGCTGCCCTGTTGCTAAAAGAACAGGGTTATGAGGTGACGGGTATATTCATGCAGTGTTGGGATGTAGAGGATGACGGCTGCGCGGCAGATGAAGACAAGGCATATGCGCTCCAAACCGCGACGGCATTGGATATTCCGTTCAAGACCTTGGATTTCCGCGATGAGTATAAAACGAGGGTCATAGATTATTTCTATGCCGAATACGAGGCGGGTAGAACCCCCAATCCCGATGTGATGTGCAATAAAGAAATAAAGTTCGGGATTTTTTATGAATGGGCGGTGAAAGAAGGACTCGACTTTGTTGCCACCGGACATTATGCCGGAGTAGTGCATCGGGATGGGGAATACAAACTCCTCAAGGGTATCGACGAAGGTAAGGACCAGTCATATTTTTTATATCGTCTGGGACAAAAACAGTTGGAGCGCACACTTTTCCCGTTAAGGGAATTGCATAAATCCGAGGTCAGGAAACTCGCAAAAGATAAAATGCTTCCCTCGTACAAACGTCCCGAAAGCATGGGAATATGTTTTATCGGGGAAGTAGATATTAAGGACTTCCTAAAAAAACGAATTGAGGAGAAAAAAGGAAAGGTTGTTACCTTGGCAGGAGAGGAAGTGGGAGACCACGACGGTGTTTGGTTTTTGACCGTCGGTCAGCGGCACGGGTTCCGGCTTACGAAGTATTTCGGGGACCCGATGTATGTTATTGCGAAAGATGCCGCGACAAACACTCTGACGGTTGGGAGTTACGAAGAGGCCTTAAAAGATAGCTTTGAAGTGTCCGACTTAAGCTGGGTCGGCAGAGATTCCTTTACTAATACCGACGAAATAAAATGTGACGTTAGAATAAGGCATTTGGGTAAACTGACGGCGTGTGTTGTCAAGAAATCAGCAGATGGTCATTTGACTGTCGGTCTGTCCGGAAAAATATTCGGTGTGGCTCCCGGCCAAAGCGCGGTGTTCTATAAAGGTGAAGAAGTTCTAGGGGGAGGGCCTATCATTTAAGGTTTCGAAAGAGGCGCCCACAACGCGTATTTTCTTTGTAGCAAAGCCCGTCCCTACCTTTAAAACGAAACTTTTAGTTTCTTCCCAGTTTCCCGCAGGGTCTTCCGACTTATACAAAACATCAAACAATCCCTGTTCGTCTATCGTAAAAGCTTGTTCATAATTATTCCACGTATAGCCGCCGTCTAAGGAGTAAACGGTAAGGGTGCCGTTACCGGAAAAAGATATTGTTGGGAATACGTTTACAGCCCCATCAGCCGGTTCGGGCGAGATATTTATTTGGGTGGAAATTAATTGTGGGGTATATTTTTCGCCGAAAGCTGCAAAATAGCTGAAATGATCTAGCACTCCCTCGATTACTCCCGATGCAGAATCATAATTGCTTATCGTTTCTACCCATAACGATGTCGTTTTATCCCATCGGAATATTTTTAACGTTTCCGGTAGAATACCGAGCAAATCTTCCGGGGAGATAGTAAGTCTTACTCTTACCGCGACATCTGCAGCCGACGTGTTTCCCAGTTGGTCGAGTATGTTTATAACAAACGCCGTGCCTTTAATGTATCTTGAAGTCAAAGATGGGAAGTTCCTCAGTGGTTTGGGCGCGTGCTCCACAGTTAAACGCAGGAAGTTTTTTCCACCGCCGCCGATTATCTCGATAAATTTGTTGCCCAGTGTCAAGGAGGCGGTGTCCAGAATAGGGGTGCTCTGCCGTGTCGGGGCAAGTATTTTCCACAGGTTTCTGCTATATGTGCCGGTATGAGCTCCGAGGGTGTCATTCCAGGAGAGTTCTGACCACGGATCCGTGAGTTTCGAGTAATCCCATCCAAAGGGATCGGTTCTTCCGTGCGGGTACTCGTCCGAGAAGAGCCCGTCCCCGTCGGTGTCAAAAACGGTCTCAAAATGTATGTGAGGCCCTGTTGTACGCCCGGTTAGGCCAACTTTACCTATTTCGTTCCCATTATTTACCCGAACGCTATTGTTACCTTGTACTACCGGGTTATTCTGTAGGTGCATATACACTGTTTGGAGACCGTTCCCGTGGTCTATTTTTATAGTGTTTCCGCAGTCTTTGCAGTAGTAATAACTTGCATCTCCGTCTGCGGACGCCAGGACCGGATCCCCATATTTCGCATCGAAATCGATACCGCTGTGCGAGCTGTAGTATAAAGCCGGGACGGGTTCGTTTACCCCGTCGTATTTTAATGTAGTGTGGCTGTTTTCTTCCGGTTCCCGAAAGTATTGATATGCTAAGAGAGGGTATTGATGGTCGAAGAAAGCGTTGATATTTTCCGTAAGTTCCCATTCGCTCTTAATGTTCCACGGAGGTTCGAGAAAAGGAAAATAAAGGAAATCGTCAACAGATTTTCTGAAGATCTTTCCGGCAGAGTTTAGTGCTATCAATGTGTATATTGAAGGTTTGTATGCTTCTAGGTCCGTAACATCAAGGGTGTTCAAACCGGCTAATGAGGTATTTTCATTGTTTTTACCCAGATCCCGGCTTACGAGCACCTCTTTACCGCTGACTGTATAAAGGTATTGTCCATGAAAAAGCAGTTTTCTGGACGTTCCGAGTTCGGGGATGCTCATTTTTGTCCAAGCTTCTCCGCCGTTCTTAGAGACAAATATTCCCTCGTAGCCCGTTCCCGAGGCCGCAATATAATTTCCGTTTCCTGCAAAGGAATAAATGGTCGCTCCTGTGAACGGTTCGAGGATTTTCCAGGTTTCTCCCTCATCCCCACTTAAATACACGGAGGTTCTCGTTGAAGCAAGAACCGACCTTTCCCAACAGAAGAGAGCCATAATTTCCGGGCCTTCAATTCCCGAGCCGATTTTCTGTGCCCAGCTAAGGCCTTTGTCAGGGGAAACAATGAGGCCGTAATAACGTGTTCCCAGGTATATGTGATCTCCGCAGGCGTCCACCGAAGTTAGGGTATACGCGGGTCCGGCGTGTTCCCACTCAGAATAAGGGTACGTGCTGATGTAGAGACCGCCCGGAGTGGAGGTCGTATAAAAGGTTCCGGCGTAGAGTATGCCGGCTTTATATTTAAGAAATTTCACACCTTTTCCCCGTAGTCCGATTCTTATCCAGGTTGTGCCGTTATCCTCGGAGAGATACACTCCGTTATACGGATCCAGCCACAACCGGTCATCAAATTCTCCGGCGACCATCCCTTCGGGTGTCACTTCTATGACAGATATCTTACTTGAGGGTGCCGACACGGCCGTCCATTCAGACGCGGACGTTTGTTGTGCCAGCAACAGTATTGCCGTCAGAAGAATCATTCCTTTGCGCATGTTTTCCAATATAAATGTGGCGGGGCGGTTTGAGTATCGTATAACTCCTACGGATATTAGAATTTTGTTGTTTGGCTGTATAATGAGCCCGTGGATAAAAAAACCTTTTTAGAAAAATTAAAAAGAGCAAACTTGGGACTTTCCGACGGCGAGCTCGAGGGATTGCTTTTTATTCTGCTTTCCGGAGGCTCCCTTATTAAAGCAAGTGGGTTACCTAAAGAAACTTTGCGGGTTTTTAAGAAATCCATGTCGATGTACTTGGAAGAGACTGACGGTGACGACCCCGTTTTGAACGGGGAGGGGAAAGAGGAGCTCAGGCGTTTAATGTTGAGACCATACCTATGGTCTTTCGGGGATCTTATGAAGTGCGATAAAAGAATTGTTGAAAAATTCACCGTCATTAGAGAAGAGTACAAAAAAAGAGCTTCCCGGGAACTAGATCAATTCTATGCACTACCCGAAACTTCGGTTAAGAAAGCCCAGGTAATGTTGGCACGGGGCGAGGTTACGGGTAAAAATATAGCTCTTATAGGGGATGACGATCTCGTTTCCATAGCACTAATTCTTTTAGGGGGCGGTTTCAGATCACTCACCGTTTTTGATCTGGATAGCGACCTTCTGTCTTTTATAAAGGCTAAAACCGATGAAATGGGTATAGATAATGTCCGTACGGTACGTTATGACTGCAGAGAGGCGCTAAAAGAGGATTATAGCGGACGGTTTGACGTTGCTCTCACCGACCCTCCTTATACACGGTACGGAGCGGAGCTTTTTCTTGAAAGAGCGTTGGAGATGGTTGGAGGCGGGACATCCCCCGGCAGAAAGATATTCTTTTTCTACGGAAACAGTTCAAAAACCCCGGAAAAGTTTTTGAAGATACAGGAGATTTTGGGCAGTTTCGACCTTATGATAGATGATAAAATCAACAATTTCGCACACTATAGCGGTGCCGAATCTATCGGATCTGCGAGTTCCCTTTATATTTTAAAAAGCACCCCCTCCACAGCTATATATAAAGGTATAAGAAAGAACCGTAAAATCTATACGTACGAGGCCGGGAAAGAAGAGAGGTTTCCTTTTGTGGACCACGTTGTCGTTAAAGTATTCGGAGTTTCCACGCTGTTGCTGGAGAGTAAAAAGAAAATGCTCGGTTTGCTGAACGAATTTTGCCGCGCACACAGATTAAAAGTGGTGGACACAAAGATTACGGAGTTTAAGGGCAAGGGATTTACGTTTGTGTACGTGTTATCCAATTCCAATCTTACCGTTCACACTTGGCCTGAACACAACGCCTTTCATGTAGATTTAATCACGTGCTCACCCATTTTTGATAAACCGTCCTTACCAAAGACTATTTCGGATCTATTTTCTACTGATTCGGTCGAGGTAAATTTTATAGAATAAAAGAGAATCTCCGAAGGTTTTTTTTATGACACCTTCGGAGATTTTGTGGCTTAGACACCAGCGAATGCAAGTTGCCTCAAAGGATAAATCTCGATTTGAGGCAATTCGCCGTAAGCAGGACGCCACGCCGCTCCGCAGAACTTCACCCCGGCCAATCCGTGGAATTCCTGAAGAACGCGTTTTTTAAGTTCCTCGTTCAGGATATCTCTTCCGTCAAGAATACCGTTAGGACAGGGGATTTCCTCGAAAAGATTGTAGTACTCGCGACCTTCGCAAACGACCAGAAAAAGCATCTCTACCTCCTTCACTAAGATTGTGTTTAGAAAACTGTAACACAATATTGACAACTAATTAATATATTGCTATTTGTACTTTGCTAGTGTATCCTTTCTTCCGCGCACAATGATGTGTTTATATCGTTGTCGCCGTACTTTGAAATCCGAAGAGCTTTCAAGAACTTTAAGGCAAGAAGAACGCAAAATTCCTTTTTTTAACTAAGAATTTGATCCTGGTTCAGGGTGAATGCTAGCGGTGTGCCTAAGGTATGCAAGTCGAACGATTCTGCAGCAATGCAAAGTAGTGGCGAACGGCTGAGTAACACGTGGGAATCTACCCCTAAGTAAGGCATAGCCCCTCGAAAGAGGGAGTAATTCCTTATGTGAAAGAAATTTCAAAGCAGCAATGCGCTTGGGGATGAGCCTGCGGCCTATCAGGTAGTTGGTGAGGTAAAAGCCCACCAAGCCTTTGACGGGTAGCTGGTGTTAGCGCATGACCAGCCAGAAGGGCACTGAGACACGGGCCTTACTCCTACGGGAGGCAGCAATCGGGAATCTTCCACAATGGACGAAAGTCTGATGGAGCGACACCGCGTGAGGGATGACGGCCCTCGGGTTGTAAACCTCGTTATAAGCACCGGCTAACTACGTGCCAGCAGCAGCGGTCACACGTAGGGTGCAAGCATTACCCGGTCTTACTGGGCGTAAAGAGTTCTGTAGGCGGCTAGATAAGTTGGTGGTCAAATACCTCGGCTCAACCGAGGAAAGGCTGTCAATACTGTTTGGCTAGGAGGCGACTAGGGGGTAGCGGAACGTATGGTGTAGCAGTAAAATGCGTTGATATCATACGGAACACCAAGGGGGAAGCCAGCTACCTGGGGTTGTCCTGACGCTGAGAGACGAAAGCGTGGGGAGCGAAACGGATTAGATACCCGTGTAGTCCACGCTGTAAACCATGCCTGCTAGATGCCAGATTTTTTTGGTGTCGAAGCTAACGCGTTAAGCAGGCCGCCTGGGGAGTACGGTCGCAAGATTAAAACTCAAAGGAATTGGCGGGGACCCGCACAAGCGGTGGAGCATGCTCTTCAATTGGCTGATAACCCAAGAACCTTACCAAGGCTTGACATGTATGAAGTAGTGGACCGAAAGGCGAACGACCGGTATCCAACCCGGAGCTTACACAGGTGTTGCATGGCTGTCGTCAGCTCGTACCGTGAGGCGTACCCTTAAGTGGGTTAACGAGCGCAACCCCTACTGCTAGTTGTATCACTCTAGCGGAACTGCCGCGGCAACGCGGAGGAAGGTGGGGATGACGTCAAGTCGGTATTGCCCTTACGCCTTGGGCTAGAAGCATGCTACAATGGCCGGCATAAAGGGTCGCAAAGCCGCGAGGCTGAGCTAATCCCAAAAAACCGGTCCCAGTTCGGATTGGAGTCTGCAATTCGACTCCATGAAGCCGGAATCGCTAGTAATCGTGGGTCAGCTATACCACGGTGAATACGTTCTCGGGTCTTGCACACACTGCCCGTCACGCCAGCAAAGCTGGGGCCACCCGAAGTCTCACATTAGTGGGCTCACGGTGGAATCAGTGATGAGGGTGAAGTCGTAACAAGGTAGCCGTAGGGGAATCTGCGGCTGGATCACCTCCTTTCTAAGGGAGAAACTTATGTTTCTTTCTCTACGATCCAAAGGACAAAGTGCCTGGCACGGTGTTCGGATCGTTTGGAGGAACACGCATCTTTGATCGGTGGAAACTTGACTTAGCACTAGCTGTTAAGAAAGACCATTGAAAAATAAGACGCACTCAACGTTGGATTAGCTCTAAAACGTTGAGTTACAAATGCTGCATACGCCTTATGCAGTAAGAGCGGGTTTGGAAGAGAGCCTAAACTTCCAAGGTAAAGGTTGTTCTTCTTGCCTTTAAGCACTTGAAAGCAATTCGGTAAAAAACACTTCTGAAAAGGAGTGTTTTTTTGTTGTCTAAATTTTGTTATCGGAATTTTTGGTGGGTGATCCAGGGATCGAACCTGGGACCTCTTCCTTATCAGAGAAGCGCTCTAGCCGACTGAGCTAATCACCCCAATGTTTTATACATAGCGCAGAAAACTGTGCAAATTCTAGCATAGCACCTACCGTGAGTCTACGTTTGCGCATATCGCTTTTGCCACTCTCAATCATCCCTAGTATCATGTATATCACCTATGCTACAAACTCAACCTCTCGTAGTAGTAGTTGGAGGGGGCACCGGCACTTTCGTTGCCCTTTCCGGTCTGAGAGAATATTCCCTTAACCTTAATGCCGTTGTTACTATGATGGATTCCGGAGGTTCGACCGGCCGTTTAAAAGACCAGCTCGGAGTTTTACCGCCGGGGGATGTGAGGCAAGCATTGGTCGCATTATCGGAGTCTCGGGATATTTGGAGAAAGCTTTTCACCTACAGGTTTGATACAGGGGATCTTCAGGGACATAACTTCGGCAATATTTTTATATCCGCTTTGGAGAAGATAACCGGTTCTAACCAGGAGGCAATAAATTTAGCGGCCGGGATTTTACAAACCAGTGGTGGTGTGTATCCCATCACTTTTTCCAAGTCTACGCTGTGCGCAAAATACTCCGACGGTTCTGTAATAGAGGGAGAGCACGCTATCGAGTCGGTCCAAAAAGAACACGCTGCCATAACAGAGGTATATTTGTCCCCTCCCGCACTTATGAACCTTGAAGCCAAAAGAATTTTTGAGAGGGCAGATTACATAGTACTTGGCCCCGGCGATATTTATACGAGCATAGTTCCGAATCTTCTCGTGACGGGAATGACGGAAGTAATGAAGTTCACAAGTGCAAAAATAATTTACGTCAGTAATCTCATGTCCCATCCCGGCCAGACTGACGGCTTTCCCGTGTCCAAACACGTTGATGAAATAAACAAGTACCTGGGCGGAAACTATGTAAATTATGTTTTGATAAACTGCAACCGCCCCTCCCGGGAATTATTGGATTATTACTACACGATTGACGGTACGGTTTGGGTCGAAGATGACCTTGCCGATAAATATAAGAGTGCAAAAGTGATTCGGGAAGATCTGTTGTCACACGAAAAAGTTGCAGTTTCAGCCTCGGATAAGGTCAAGAGAAGCCTTATCCGCCATGACCCTCAAAAGCTCGCTGCTGCGCTGTTTGAAATCATTGACACCCCCTCTAAATAGTGTTAAAAATGTTCTTACCTTAAGGAATTTACCTTCCTTCCGCTCGACGGAAGTTAGTAAGCTCTGAATTTCCAAACTTTATTATTAATATGCATGTTCTATGCATTAAAGGTGTGCCGTCTCTGAAGCGTATTGAAAACACGTTTGTCTTCGGATAAACTGATAAAGCTTTCAATCCCTTCAGGGCCGTTAGCTCAGTTGGCAGAGCGCTACATTTGCAATGTAGAGGTCAGCGGTTCGATCCCGCTACGGTCCACCAGAAAAATCCGGTGGAGGGGCAAGAAAGTATTTTTTTGAAAAGCTCTTTGAAAACTGAACAGAAAGTCTTTTATCAACAAAGATTCAATTTTACGATTCGATCGGAAGCCGTTGGCGCAAGCCAATGGTTTCACCGGAAACAGTTTACTGTATCCAAATGTAAGTAAAGATACTAATGCATATGGTGGATGCCTTGGGTATTCGCGCCGATGAAGGAGGTGCTAAGCTGCCATAAGCCTCGAGGAGTTGCTACGAAACGTTATTACTCGGGGACTTCCGAATGGGGAAACCCAACCCGCTTATAAGGCGAGGTTACTAATTACTGAAAGTTGCGCAAGCGACCATAGGTAATTTAGAGGGAACTCGGCGAACTGAAACAACTTAGTAGCCGGAGGAAAAGAAACCAAATCAGGTATTCTCCTAGTAGCGGCGAGCGAACGGGGAACAGCCCAAACCCATATTAATATTGGGGGTATAGACAATCCTAATGTTTGATCATAGAAGAGTTAACTAAATTTTTTTCGTAGAAGAAGCCTTCTGGAAAGAAGCGCCATAGAGGGTAACAGCCCCGTATTTGAAACGAAAAAAACTCTTGGGTTGATCTTGAGTAGCACGGGACACGTGTAACCCTGTGTGAAGAAACGACGTCCACGTCGTAAGGCTAAATACGCGAATACACCGATAGCGCATAGTACCGTGAGGGAAAGGTGAAAAGAACCCCTGTTAGGGGAGTGAAATAGATACTGAAACCGTATGCAGACAAGCTGGCAAAGCCCGCAAGGGTAATGCCGTGCCTATTGAAGAATGAGCCAACGAGTTAATAGATTGGGCAAGCTTAAGCCGTAACAGCGGCGGAGGCGTAGGGAAACCGAGTCTTAATAGGGCGACCAGTCCATTTTATTAGACCCGAAGCCAGGTGAGCTAACCATGGCCAGGATGAAACCCTGCGAAATCAGGGTGAAGGTCCGAACCGTTGTATGAGGAAAAATGCTCGGATGAGCTGTGGTTAGGGGTGAAACGCTAATCGAACTTGGCAATAGCTGGTTCTCCCCGAAATATATTTAGGTATAGCCCTTGAATACAAGGTCTACGTCGGTTTACCGACTAAGCCTTGTTTATAACTTTGCGAGGTAGAGATACTGAAAGGGGATGGGGCGCGCAAGTGTACCCACCCCTACCAAACTCCGAATGCGCAAAGTGTTCCAAGGAGTCAGTGCTGCGGGGAAATCTCGTGGCACGAAAGGGAAACAACCCGGACCATCAGCTAAGGTCCCTAAATTATGCTTAGTGGGCAAGGAAGTGAGATCGTTAAGACAGCTAGGAGGTTGGCTTAGAAGCAGCCACCCTTTAAAGATAGCGTAACAGCTCACTAGTTGAACGATTTCGCGCCGACGATTTAACGGGGCTCAAGCATAATACCGAAGCTATGGATTTGCTGTTTTTAACAGCGAGTGGTAGGGGAGCTTTGATGCAGCAGTGAAGGTGTACCCGTGAGGGGCGCTGGAGCGGCATCAAGTGAGAATGTTGGCATGAGTAACGTAAGGGTGGTGAAAACCCACCCCACCGAAAGTCTAAGGGTTCCTCCGCAATGTCAGTCATCGGAGGGTTAGTCGACCCTAAGGGGAGGCCGAAAGGCGTACCTGATGGATAGCAGGTTAATATTCCTGCACTTTTGTAAGACCGTTACTACCGAAGGGAGGACGGAGCATGATGGACCAAGCTCATTAAGGATTTGAGTCCCAAAAGCAAGGCAGCTTGTGTAGGTAAATCCGCACAGGCGTTACGTCGAGCTAAGGGAAAGTCTGCCGCAAGGCGGATAATTTGGTGTCACGCAAGCTTCCAAGAAAATTCTCTAGGGAGGTCTTACAATATTCGTACCGTAAACCGACACAGGTAGATGAGTAGAGGATACTAAGGTGAACGAGCGAATCGTGGTTGAGGAACTAGGCAAATTACATCCGTAACTTAGGGAAAAGGATGCCCTGCCACGAACCTACGCAAGTAGGGAGTCGGTAGGGGGCACAAAAATGGCTCAAGCGACTGTTTAACAAAAACATAGGTCTCTGCTAAACCAGTAATGGGATGTATAGGGGCCGATGCCTGCCCAGTGCCCGTAGGTCAAGATCGGGGGTGATTTCCAACTTCGGTTGGAATGAGCTTTTGGTTTAAGCCCGGGTGAACGGCAGCAGTAACTATAACTGTTCTATGGTGAATTTACGCGCCGCCATAGTGGGGAGCTAAGCTCTCCCGTTTGGATGTGCCCAAACGCAACCTGACTATATGCTGGAAACTCCGTCCATACTTCTTTATTGAAGATATGGTGTCTCTAATTTAATTAGAGAAAAGAATCTTGGACTACTAAACATATTCGTATAATATTCGGGTATGCGCAGTGAAAATGTACCAAGTGCGGACAATCAGCAGGAAAGACTAAGATTTGAGGGGTGGCTAGTTGGTTTTACAGATGGAGAAGGTGCTTTCACAGTTAGCATCTTGAAAAATTCCACAAGCAAAACCGGCTGGCAAGTGTTTCCCGAATTTATTATTACTCAGGGAGCACGAAGCAAGGATGTTCTTTATTTGTTCAAAGAATTTTTCGCTTGTGGAAATGTTTATCTTAATAGAAGACATGATAACCACAACGAAGATCTTTACAGATACTGTGTCAGATCCATAAAAGATTTACAGAACGTGATAATTCCATTCTTCTCAAGGATCGTTTTACGATCGGATAAGAGGAAAGATTTTTCATTGTTTTGCAAAGTGATGGGTTTGATAAGTAATAAGGAACATCTCAGTATTGCAGGTTTGTTTAAAATTGCCGGGCTGGCAATGAAAATGAACCGTAAAGTCAGACCCAAATTCTTAGAATCCTCACTCACTATACGTCAGGCCTCTGAAGGTTCAGAGGAAGAGATAGTGGCGTCTGCATGGCGACATGCAGGAATCAATTCTTAGGGAAAGAATGATTCAAAATTCGCGGAAACGCGAACGAAGATTACAAGCGTAATCCCTTGTCGGGTAAGTTCCGACCCGCACGAAAGGCATAACGACTTGAGCACTCTCTTAATCACGAGCTCGGTGAAATTGAACTACCGGTGAAGATGCCGGTTACTCGTTGTTGGACAAAAAGACCCCGTGGAGCTTTACTGTAGCTTGGTATTGGTAATCGGTGTTAAATGTGTAGTGTAGGAGGGAGATCCATACTTGTATGTATCGTCAATGAAACACCTCTCTTTTGGCTCTGAGAGCCTAACTACTCTGCATTACCTGCAGAGGGGACAATGCCTGGCGGGCAGTTTATCTGGGGCGGATTCCTGCTAAAGGATAACGCAGGAGCCCAAAGGTTCTCTTAGCACCGATGGAAATGGTGCTGTAAGCGTAAAGGTATATGAGAGCTTGACTGCGAGACTTACAAGTCGAGCAGATACGAAAGTAGGGCTTAGTGATCTTCCGTGTGCCTAGTGGTAGGCCCGGAACTTATCGGATAAAAGTTACCCCGGGGATAACAGGCTGATCTTGCCCGAGCGTCCATAGCGGCGGCAAGGTTTGGCACCTCGATGTCGTCTCGTCACATCCTGGAGCTGGAGCAGGTTCCAAGGGTCCGGCTGTTCGCCGGTTAAAGTGGCGCGTTAGATGGGTTAAGAACGTCGTGAGACAGTTCGGTCTCTTTCCACAACGAGCGTTTGGCTTTGAGAGGACTCATTCCTAGTACGAGAGGACCGGAATGACAGAACCTCTAGTGTACCAGTTGTTCTACCAAGGGCATTGCTGGGTAGCTACGTTCTGACTTGATAAGTGCTGAAAGCATCTAAGCACGAAGCAAACCTCAAGATTAAAGCCGTTCCACTTTGAGTGGACACAATTCCTGGGAGATTACCAGGTTGATAGGCCGTAGGTGTAAGCACAGCAATGTGTTCAGCCAAGCGGTACTAATTATTTGTGAGTCTTTATTTACGTTTTTCGGATTGTTGTTGAGTATTTGTGATTATCTGACTTTCTGTTTGGTTTTTAGAGAGCTTTAATAGTTTTCGGTTAGGGCGGTTTATGTTATATTCCGCTTCCGGGGCTATAAAAGTTCTGATAAAGTTACGTGCCAACGCGCGTATTTTGAAAAAAGTTTGAAAACCAAATATTGCTTTGGGGACAAAACCCTGGTGATGATAGCGGTAGGGCAACACCTCTTCCCATTCCGAACAGAGAAGTTAAGACTACCAGCGCCGAAAATACTGAACAGAAAGTTTGGGAAGATAGGTCGTCGCCGGGGTTTTGTTTTTGTCCCGCAAGTTTAATTTGTAATCCCAATTTGATTCTACTTAATATGCTAATCCTCGTTCGAACCATAGCACTTCGTGCTATAGCATCGAACTAAGGTTGTCGCCGGGGTTTTGTTTTTCCTGGCCTTTTACCTTTTTACAAGAGACTTATATTTTTACTAACTTAAGAAATTCTTCTATTTCCGGTTGAGTCGCGTCTTTTCCTAAAAGGCTGCTCACGTGTTCAGCTAAAGATTTCCTAATTTCTTCCGGTGGTTGTGAGTCACTTCGGAATTTATCCCTTTTCGCGATGGTGGAGGCGAGAATAAGTGCGTTGACCATTTTTTCGTTATCGTTGCCGCTCCAACCGAGTTCATTTGCGTGTTTAATCCTATCGCCCGCAACTTCTTTTGCTTTTTGAAGATCGTTTAGCTCTAAAAGATCGTTAATAGTGCCCGCCCAGTCTTCCTGGTCCTGTTCGGTGGTGATGCCATTTTTCTTAATCTTCTGTAGCACTTTTGAATACTTAGAATCTTCGGAGTCCGTTTCTATATTGTTTTCTGAAGTTACTTCAGCTTCTAGTTGTGGGGTTGTTGGTTGAGTTTGTGTTTCCGCAGCTGCTTCAGTGCTCTCTGTGTCTTTAAAATGCTCTAAATGCTTATAATTATTCCCCCCAATTTCCTGAACCTTTTTTTCCAAATTCTCACGGGTTTTTGCGTCCATCATCCAAAGGTTTACTCTGAATCCTTGGGCAAACTCAAAATCCACAACAGCCGGGTTTTTTAATCTTTCCCATGCCAGTGTTTTTGCCATGTCTTCTAACTCCTTTTCTTTTATGCGGTTGGCAGGAATTTGGTTGAAGTACAGATTTCCTGACAAGAGAATTGAATGTTCAACCTTATCGACCTTTGGTTTGAGCGCATTGGTCTTATATGGGTTGTAAACTTCCTCTTCAGTTAGTTTGTCATCATGCCAGGCCTTTGTATGGTGACGGGCAAGTTTATCGTACGCTTCTATGTATTTCTGATAATTTTCATCGGTGGGGGTTTCTGTCCATGCGAGATTTTTTTTGTAAAGGTCGTCCTCATACTGATCCTGTTCAAGTTGCCACTGTTTTCCTTCCGGTGACTTAGCTTCTTTCTGTTGTTCTGTGACTGTGACGTTAACATAGGGATCTACCTCGAACAGCGTTTTATTTTCCTCAACCACTTCCGGTTTCTCATCAGCAACCTCAGTGTGTTGTAAGTTGTGCTCTTCAGCCCTTGCCCTATCTTTAATAAGATCTTCAGCCTGTTGTTCATAAAATTCCGCATTTTCAGGTTCGGCAACTGAGTTATTTTCTATACCCATATCCTTAATTCTAACCTCTTTTAAGCGCGGTGGGCAATTTCCGCTAAAAAGGCTGGATTTCCCTATATTTTCACGTTATAATCTCCCCGTTCCCCTCTTAAAAGAAGGGAAGAAAGGAGGTTTTTGCTTGAGAAGGTTTCCGGTAGAAATACGAAGGAAGCCCGAAAAGCAAATACCCGAAAAATGTCAAAATCATCAAAGGTTCACAAACCGGGGTCGGCTATGGCAAAACTGCTAACCGAAAAAGATCTACAGATGAAAGATCTTAGACCCGGAGATTTAGTAGAAGGCATTGTTGTTAGTGTTTCTCATAGTGAGGTTTTGCTCGATGTAGGAGCGAAATCAGAGGGCGTCGTGTCCGGCTCCGATTTATCGGATGCCGACGAGTCTTTTAAGCACTTAAACCTTGGAGATACGATTTTCGCCAAGGTAGTGCAAGCCGAGAATCAGCAAGGCTACATAGTCCTTTCCCTGAGAAAGGCTGAAAAAGACAAGAAATGGAAAGGCGCGGAAGATGCGCTTGCTACGGGTTCTGTTCTCGAGGCCACGATTATTGAGTACAACAAGGGCGGTCTTTTAACCGAATGTTTGGGATTAAGAGGTTTTATTCCCCTTTCTCACCTTGACAGAAGCCACTTTGCCAACGATATAGCAAAGTTTGCAGCCGGAAGCGAGGCTGAGTTGAAGGAGTCGTTAAAGGCTCTGGCCGGCAAGGTTATAAAGGTAAAGGTAATAGAACTCGATCCTCTGAAGAACCGCTTCGTATTGTCAGAAAAAGACGCTTTGAGTACATACAGTGATGAAAGCAGGGAAAAAAGATTGCGGGAAATCGATGCCGGTACAACTCTGGAAGGCATTGTGACGGGAATAATGCCGTTTGGAGTCTTTATAGACTTGGACGGAGTTGAAGGCCTTGTTCACATCAGCGAGATAGCCTGGGAAAAGGTAAACAACCCCTCCTCTTACTTTTCAGTTGGTCAGACGGTTAAAGTTATGGTTCTCGGTATCGATGACCAAAGTAAGAAACTAGCTTTGAGCGTGAAAAGACTTACCCCCAATCCGTGGGAAACTGTGGAAAAAAGTTACCCGGTCGGAACTAAAGTTAAGGGAATTGTCAGCAAAGTTGTTCCGTTCGGAGCCTTTGTGACAATAGAGAAAGGTTTGGACGGCCTTATACACGTTTCCGAGGCCGCGGGACCTTTGAAAGAGGGCGACGAGGTCGAGGCCATAGTTATACAGGTTGATGGTACCAATCAGAAACTTGCTTTAAGCACAAGATCACAGGAATAGTTATTTTAACTAAGGATTTGAATATCCCCTGCCTTTCGAGGCGGGGGATTTGCAAATAATGCTAATAGACAGACTTACACAAAGAGCAAAATCGGTCCTACTTAAACTTCCCGAAAAGGAAGCTATTTCGAGTGCCAAAGTCCTTGTTGCTATAACGGAAGAGAACGGAATGGGTAATACTATCCTTCAGTCACTCGGAATTCACAACCTTAACAAAAGAAAAATGGTTTCACTGAACGATCTGACGCGCGAGGCCTTCGTTCAGGCCGCAAATTTCGAGCACATGTATGTAGGGACTGAGCACCTCATTCTCGCTCTTTTTAAAATGTGTGATTCCCCGGATTTTAGCCGGCTTCGTTTCGAGCTTATAAAGTTAAGTGTTTTCCCGAATACCATAAAATCTATCGACAAGAACAAAAAGACGCCGATACTGGATACTTTCGGTGAAAACCTGAACCAGAAAACTATACGCAATATGGACAAACCTCTTGTGTACAGGGCGGTTTACGAGTCTCTGGTAGCTTCGCTTCTTTTGAAAAACACCCCCAACGTTTTGATATTGGGTGAGCCGGGGGTAGGAAAGAGGGCCCTTGTCGAACTTTTGGCAAGGAACATTTCCTCTCTGGACGTTCCGCCCGCACTGGTTGGGTATCAGGTCATTGAGTTCGATATGCTGGCTTTTATGACCAGTCTTATGAACAAGAGCGGTGTAGAGACCGGTCTCGCGCAGTTGTCGGATGAACTAAGGTCCTTAAACCGTGTAATACTTTTTATAAAAAACTTTCAAAACTCATTTTTCGCAACGGCAATGGGATTTTCCATGCCGATTTTTTACTCAATGTTCAAGTCTGCCCTCGATAATTCGGATATTAAACTAATAGCCACGATGTCTTCTACTTTATACGAAAAGGTTTCGGCCGATAATGAACACATTCTTGAGGATTTCGGAACGGTCGAGGTGATAGAGCCTACGGAAAAAGAAACTCAGAAAATACTGGAAAGCACGGCGTTGTATTTAAGTGAGTTTCACAACGTCGACATAACGAAATCCATGGTTAACCTCATTTACAAAAAGGCTAAAGAGCTTGAGAGCGATGATAAATTCCCGCAGAAGGGTGTAGACCTTATGGATCACTGCTGCACGTTCGTTATTCTCAAGAAGAGCAGAATTCCCGAGAGCTACAAGGAGATGGTGGACAAAAGGTTTGATGTTCTGACCCAGCTTCAGACAACTTTAGATGAGGGCAAGTATGAGAAGGCTTTGCACCTGAGAAAAAAGATCAAGAGCTATGACCAGAAATTATCTTCTAAAGAGGAAAAAATATTTATTCCCGAAAAAAGGCTAAAGATGGTCACGGAAGATGTTAACGAAGCGGTGTCTGTTTTTAGAGAAGAGCGGGAGATGGACGAGGATAAAGCCGGGTTGAAAAACTTGTCCCTACTTTCGGAGAAAATAAGATCGAAGATAGTTGGGCAGGATGAGGCCGTTAATTTGGTTGCAAAAAGCCTGGTCCGCTCAAGGTTGGGTCTCAGATCAAGGAAAAGACCGATAGGTAACTTTCTATTCCTGGGGCCAACCGGTGTAGGAAAAACAGAGATGGCCAAGGTTTTAGCCGATCTGTTCTTCGGTTCTAAATCTCTCATCAGGTTAGATATGAGCGACTTCTCGGAGAAGCATAATGTTGCTAGATTGGTAGGTGCTCCCCCGGGGTATGTCGGTTACGGTGAGGGCGGCGAACTGACATCTAAAATAGAGACAAAACCGGATAGTGTTGTGCTATTCGACGAAATAGAAAAAGCGCACCCGGATGTTTTGAACATCCTGCTCCAGATTATGGAGGAGGGGGAGCTTGTAGATGCCAAGGGCACTGCATACGATTTTTCCCATGCGGTTGTCATACTTACCAGCAACCTGGGCACCGAGATACTGCACAATAATGAAATAGGTTTTGAAGAGAAAACTATCAGCGACAAGTCGGTTGAGGGAAGGCTGAGAAATAACCTAAAGAAGATACTGAAGCCCGAGCTTATGAACAGATTCGATGAAATCATTATTTTCAAGCGGTTGCAAAGAGATAACCAACTTAGGGTACTGGAATTACTCATAAAGGAGATAAATGTCACACTTAAAGCCCAAAACATTACTTTAGTTGTCTCTAAGGAAGTAAGGGAATACTTGCTGGAAAAAGGCGGATCCCTTGAGTACGGAGCCAGGGCTCTTAGAAGGACCCTGGAGAAAGAACTTATAGATTCGTTGGCCGAGTACCTTTTACACCATGAGAAAAGGCCGTTGTCACTGTGTGCCACGATGTCCGGGAGAGAAATAAACATCTCCGCTAAAAAGGCCAAAAATTGCTAAGATACTAGTATGCCTAAGATCAGAACGGTATACACATGCCAAAACTGTAATTATCAATCTTCTCATTGGGTTGGGCAGTGTCCTCAATGCAATGAATGGAACACATTTATCGAGGATGTGGTTGTAGCGAACCGCACTTCCGGTCCGGGTTCCCGCGCGGGAAAAAGCGGCAGTGTGATACCGGTTCAACTTTCCAAAATATCCACGAAAAATATAAAAAGGCTTTCATCAAATATTTCCGAATTCGACAGAGTTCTGGGAGGGGGTTTTGTTCCCGGACAAGTGGTTTTGCTGGCAGGGGAACCTGGGATAGGGAAAAGCACTATCCTTACCGATATCGCAAAAAGTCTCGGCGCCCAAAAAATACTTTATGTTGCAGGAGAAGAGAGTCCCGATCAGATTAAAATAAGGGCTGAAAGGATGGGCTACCCGGCCGAAAATTTGTTTATTTTGCAGGAATCCGGGGTAGAGCAAATAATCTCGGCGGTCGAAACAACAAAGGATTTGGCACTGGTGATTGTAGACTCAGTTCAAACTATCTATTCGGAAGAAATTGCCGGTATTTCAGGTTCGCTCCCGCAGGTACGCGGCTGTACCCAGCTTATAACTATGGCCGCAAAACGAACGGGTATTCCAGTAGTGCTTGTAGGGCATGTAAATAAAGAGGGGGTTGTGGCAGGCCCCAAAGTTCTGGAACATATTGTCGACACGATCTTATACCTCGAAGGCGACCCTCAGCACATGTTCAGGATGCTAAGAACAACCAAAAACCGTTTTGGCCCGGTATCGGAAGTTGGGATATTTGAAATGCAGGAAAAAGGTATGAAAGAGGTCAAAAACCCATCGGAACTCTTCCTCGAAGAGCACGTCGCCGGAACTTCCGGGTCATGCGTGGTGGTGGTCATGGAGGGATACAGACCGCTTTTGTTCGAAGTCCAGGCATTGACGGTAAGAACCAGTTTCGGTTATCCCCGAAGGACCGCCAGCGGATTTAACGCTAACCGCCTCCAGGTACTGGTCGCTACTATCGAAAAAAGGACCGGAATAGATCTTAGTGGACACGATATTTATCTCAATGTGGCCGGCGGTTTTAAGATAAGTGAATACGCTGCGGATCTGGCCGTTTGCCTTGCCGTTATATCCTCCGTTAGAGACTTGCCGATAAAGGAGAAAAGCGTAGTATACGGCGAAGTAGGTCTAAACGGCGAGATAAGAAGGGTGTCCCACACCGAAAAAAGGTCAAAAGAGGCAAAAAAGCTCGGGTTTGAAATAATTATCTCCCCTGAAACTGCCAAAAGTTTGAGCGAGGCTGTATCAAAGGCGCTGTCCAAGGGATACAATCTAAATAGTGGAAAATACATTAAACAGACAACAGAAAAAAAAGGGAATTCCTCAGCTAAAGCAGTTTAACATCTGGGTCAGGGTCGCCTTTGGGGTCATATTCTTCATTTTAGGCTTCAATCTTTCAAGATCGGCGTTTTTTATGGAACTCCCCGTTTTCGGGTATCACACGGTGTGGGAATTTCTGATATCCGCGGCTGCCGGGTTAATCGGATTTTACGTTTTTCCGCTATTTTTAATAAGCGCGCAGTACTGGATTGAAGCCACAATCAATAAGGTTGTGAATGAAATAGTGACAAACTTTTGGGAACAACAATCCCGTAAAATTCAGGAAGCAAGACGGGAAAAGCAAAAAAGGAAGGTTGAAGAAGAAGATTCGAAAAGAAAATCAGATTGGCAACACGCTGTAGTTCTGGACACATCGGTTTTGGTGGACGGAAGGGTTGTCGACATCGTAAAGACCGGATTTTTAGATTACCGCTTAATAATTATTCAGGCAGTATTGGATGAACTTCAGACCATTGCCGACAGCAAAGACAAATTAAAAAGACAGCGGGGCAGACGGGGTTTGGATATAGCACGTGAACTTAAAAAGCACTCGAAAGTCATTATTCCCGACATAGGCGCGAACGGAAAAGGCGTGGACGCCAAACTTGTTTCCTTTGCCAAAGAACACAAATTGAAACTTATGACGATGGATTTTAATTTGAATAAGGTGGCACAGGTGTCAGGCGTTAAAACATTAAATTTAAATGATCTTATAAACGGGTTAAAAACGGTCATGCTGCCGGGTGAAACCATAAGGATAAAAATAGTTCAACAGGGCAAAGAAAAAGAGCAGGGTATCGGTTATTTACCGGACGGAACTATGATTATAGTGGAGGGTGCAAAAGAGCGCGTGGGCGAGGAAATAGAGGCTGTGGTGTCGAAAATAATACAGTCCTCGGCAGGCAGAATCATATTTTCAAAAATTGTTGAGCAGCAACAACTCTAAGGGACAACTCTAAGGATTGTAACGTCCATATTTTCCTAGTACCGAAAAATACAGTGATAGCTGTGATGGGGGAAGTGTATGAGAGCACAAAAAAACACTCCACCAGAAGCGACATAAATAGCGGCGACCGCAGAGTGTTTTTTGTCGAAGCGTTTTTGCAATCTAGGATTGCAATAAGTCCATGCTTCAGAGCAGCCGAAGCATGATTTATATAAACTTTATATTATTTACCACGCTTAACAAGCGATGGTTGTTAGTCTGACACCCGTATTTTTATGGAGGACTGCGAAGTTTCGTATTAAATACTTACGTGCGTTGCTGTTACAGAAGTACATACTGTTATACAGTTATATGTACAGGATGGATTCTGGAGCAACCTATAAGTTAGGAATTTTGTGTGGATAACTTTTAGGAATGTGGATATTTATTAAAGGAGGTACTTTATGGAAAGTAATAAGATAAAAACGACCGTATTGCTTGATAGGACGCTTAAGAAACTTGCGCAGGTGCACGCGATACAAAATGATATGACGCTGGGTGGGTTGATCGAGGAGGCTTTGAGGAAGTTTTTGGTTTGATTAACTGTTCCGGGCTGTTCTAGGTTTCGGCGAACAGATAATGTATTCGTATTGTCGCTTTTCCCCGTTATAACAGGCACGTTTTATATTAGACGTAACCTGTAGTAAATGATATAATCTTAACATTCAATGAGGAAGAGGAGGATACATGAGTGGTTATATGGTTATGGGATTTTTAGGTGCCTTGGTTGCCGGATTTGTGTTTAAGTGGAAAGTAATCCGGTGGCTCGTGATAAATCTTATTCTCGTGGGCGCGATTTTTTTAGCCGCGGGATGGTATCTCTCAAAATATTGGGAGGTGGATTACACGAGCGGGATGGGAGAAGCATTGCCTATAATTTTCATCGTTGCCGCCGGAAACATTTTAGGTGCTATTACCAGGGCAACTATGGATCGGGCACGTGACGCTAAGAAGGACGAAAATTCTTCCAGGTAAGTTTACAAGGCCCGTGGGTAAAGGCTATATTAAAGACCAATACCCCCGGGCCTCTTTTTTTCAAAACGTCCCATAGTTTTGACAAAAAAGTGGGTATCTGTTACTATCTAGTGTGTTCTGGAAGGAGACGTACAACCGCCTAATTTCAGGCGAATCTCCCAGAATACAAAATTTACTTAAACTGTTGATTTATGTGCCCGTGGGGTTCATCAATTAGCAGTTTATCAGCTGCTTTTTACCGGTAGTAATGCCGGTGAAAGTACTTTGACAAGGTAGGTGTGGAATCCTCTTTAAAGGACTATTTGATTAGGCCGGTTATAGTTTTATTACTATTCCGACTCTGGTTCTCGCACCCCTTTTGTACATATCCTATCTTATTTGTGTGGATGTGTGTGGAAGGGGTGTGGGACCCAAATCGTTATGTTTTTTCAATCAGGTAGATGAAGGGCTTCAGTCAGCCCGACCTATAAGGAGGTTAAAATGGCTAAGCTTCGTGAGCGTGTAGATAAGGTTGTTGTTTATGTCGATAAGCACCCACTACACGTTGTGGTACCGGCGATCGTTTTGATTCTTGCCGTTATCATTTTCGTGGGCATTCCCGCAGTTGGAAAAATCGCTAACGCGTCCTCTGAACAATCCGTTGCCAAGGGACCTGTGGTAGCTCCTTCCGCCGATTCGCAACCCAAGATTCAGGAACCTGCGGCCAAAGAGCCCGTAGTCCCTGTAGCACCGGCCGTCGTTGAACCTGTCGCGGCTCCACAGCAAACCCGCTCAGCGGAGGTTGTTACAACCATTCGCCAGGTAGGTGGGGCTGAGGAAATCATAAAGGACTGGCACAACGAGGCTGCGGTTACCGTGAAAATGCCTGTTTTGACCAGCCTCAACCTCGGATGGGGAAATGTTCACGAAGTGGACGGGAAACCTATTTACTTCATGGCCTTTTCATCCGACAAAGGTACTGCAGGATATAGCGGTGTGAATTACGAGTTTGGCACGGGTTTCGTCGGCGTTATTATGACCGACAAAGCCGAATCTATTTCCGTAACCACCGGCTGGAATGCATCTGATGAAGATGTCAGCAAGAGACACTTCAACGTTTGGTCCGAGGTCTATGTGGTTAACTCCAGTATGGACAAGGATCTGGTGGCGGAACGCTTGGTTGCAGAATGGATTGTTGACCAGGGCAAGGATGTGGGTTTCTACGTTAAGTCGGACGGAACGGTTGTCAAAATGAAATATGATGACGCCGTAGCGTTCAACGAAGCGAACCCGCCCCTCTTCCCCGAACAACTTCCTCAGCAAGCCGAAGGGTCTACCAAGTCTGTAATTATGACTGTGACCCAGGTCGGAAGCGGCCCCATCATGAAGGATTGGAAGAATGTGGTAGCTGGTTCTGTAAAGATCCCGGTGGCTGACACGAACAACTGGGAAGGTATCCTTAAGGATGCAGCCGGCAAGCCCGTTTATTTGGTCCTGATTTCTTCTGATGCGGGTACTGCAACGTTCGAGGGTAAAGAGAAAGATTTCAAGGAAGGTTTTGTTGCAGCTTTCATTACCTCAGAACCCGAGAGCATCGTCGTAAAAACAGGCTGGAACGGTGATAATAAAAACTTCAATGTCTGGGCCCAGAAATTTATTGTGCCGGCAGACGAGGACATCGACGAGATATTGAAAGAGATGTTGACGTCCTACAAGAAAAACCAAGGAAAATCCATCGGATATGCAATTTTGTCTGATGGCAGTGTGTTTGAACTGAAGTAAGACCCCACACCCACCCCGAACGAAGGCTGTAAGAATTGTAGATGCTGAACCCTTTATTTTGTCTAACAAGACAACATATTGGATTCTCTTCTCGTTCTTACGGCCTTGTTTTTTTGTACGGGTTTTTCACAAACCCCATGTACGCTCCCATCCCCCTTAACCCCGCACTACCGACGTGCTACCATAGTATCAATGGAGACAACGAGGCTTCCGGCGAAAATTTCGGAGAAGATAAGAACACTTTTTTCGGACAAATACCTCATCATCTTGGTCGCTATT
>Ga0209318_1000720_pt1 | contig 28534 bp, 29 predicted proteins | sample RifGroE1_FD_183999 | JGI IMG/M metagenome (GOLD analysis project Ga0209318, IMG submission 183999) | Groundwater microbial communities from Rifle, Colorado, USA - Groundwater E1 (SPAdes) (version 2) | ecosystem: Environmental > Aquatic > Deep subsurface > Groundwater | place: Rifle, Colorado... | reverse complement strand
ATAATTATAAAGATTTTGATATTAATAATTATAAAAGACCATATAAAAATAATAAAGGTAAAATTACTTTACAATATGATTTAGATGGTAATTTTATTAAAGAATGGCTAAATGCCAAAACAGCATCTAGGGAGTTAGGATTAGAATATACATCAATAACTGAATGTTGTACAGGTAAAATTAATACTTCTCAAGGTTTCATATGGAAATATACTTCATAAAAAACATTACAAATATAAAATAAGATTAACCAAATAAAATCTAAAAATAAAATATTAAAATAAAAGGAATGATTTATTCTTATGGCAAAAACAATTCAATCAAAAAATCAATCAAACGAATTTAACACAATTGATCCAGATAGGAAGGTTAGAATTATTAATAATTCCAACTCTAGAATTTATTGGACTCAATTAAATGGAAGACCTATTAATTTAATGAAAATTGCTGCTCCTGCATCATTGCCTTATGTAGAATTAGAAAATATGGCTTATACAAGTAATTTAATTCAAATAGGAGATATTTATGTTCCTGATAAAAATGTATTTGATTCATTAGGTATTATAAATCTAAAACATGAAGATATAAAATTACATTCTGAATTAAAAAGTATGTTAGCAAATTTAAATGCTGAAGAATTAAAAGAAGAAATACAAAAACTACCAGATGGCAACAAGGAATTACTAGCTGAGTTGGCAATTGATGAATATAGTAATTTACGTGGTTCTGTAATTGATACTATTGAAGATGAAACAAAAGTAAAAGTTACTCTTATAAAAGAAGATGAAAGAGCAAATAAAGAAAATCAAAATAAAAATAAATAATGAAAGTAGTTTGATATTATGTCGATTTCTTATGATTTAATTTTTCAAAAATTTATGCATGAGATTGATGATTTTGATTTAACATCTTTAAATGAAGAGCAAATATCAATAGAGAATAAATTAACACTTTCTAAATCTGTGGCATTATTTAAAAAATGCAAACAATCTTTAGTTAGAGATGATGAATCTGAAGAATTTACAAGTGATTTAACAGAGGAAGAACAATGGATTTTAGCTGATTATATGAGAAAAGTTTGGTTAGATGAAAAAATAAATAATGGTGAATTATTAAAGCTAAGATTAACAGATAAGGATTTTAAAACTTTTAGTCCTGCTGATTTATTAGGTACTATGAGTAAATTAAAGTCAATTTATGACAAAGAATTAAAATTAAAAGTTAATGATTATTTGTATGATGGTTATTTGTATTCAAATTTTTATAAGTCAGGTGGTTAGATATTGATGAAATGATGAAATGATTAAATTTTAGAAAGGAGATTATATTATGAGAGAATTTGAAAATAAAATAGTTTCTCAAATAGAATTAAAAAAGTTAGATAATGCACCTAATTTTGCTGGTATTCAATTAATTGAAACAAGAAGTTTTACAGAAACAGCAGTTGCTGGTACTTATACTGCTACTGTAAGTATTCCTGCTAATGCTATTGTATTAGATGTAATTTTTAAAAATTCTGTTGTATGGAATAATAATGGAACTGCTACATTGAATGTTGGTGATGTAGATGATCCAGATGGTTATATTACAGCAGTAGATGTAAAAACTGCTCCTATTGCAGATGTAAATGGTGCTGGTGGTATTTCATCTAAAAATGAAGATACTGGTACTGGTGCTTATAAAGGATTATTTAAAAAATATACTGCTGGCGGTACTATTACTGCTTCTATAGTAACGACTGGTGCAACTGGAACAGCAGGTCGTTCAAGTTTGTATGTAATATATGCTATGAATCAAACAGATGTAAGTGCAATAAAAGTATAATATAATTTTAATTTCATAATGGTTAATATTTAGGGTTGCAAACTTAAATATTGTAATTAATAGACATATGCCTATACATATGTCTATTCCCATTTGTATCTCTTATATAGGAAGGAGAATGATTAATATTAGCATTAAACTTACATATAAAGAAGTGAAAATATGTGTTGAAAGTTTAGGATACGAATTAATTAGTAAAGAATATTTAAATAACTCACAAAAATTAATCTTAAAAGATACTAGTGGATACTACTATGTAAGCAATATAAAGAATTTAAAAAATGGTCATCCACCATGTTTTATAGAAAAAAGAAATCCATATACAATACAAAACATAAAATTATGGTGTAAAATTAATCAAAAACCATTTGAATTATTAAGTGATACATATAAAAATAATCATGAATTATTAAAATGGCAATGTTTAAAAGATGATTGCAAAGAAATATTTGAGTTAGCATGGCATGAAATATATAGTGGAATTGGTTGTGGATTTTGTTCAGGTCATCAAGTATGTTTATCTAATTGTCTAGCAACTAAAAATCCAGAACTTGCTAAAGAATGGCATCCTACTAAAAACGATGATTTGACTCCTTATGATGTTACTTGTGGAAGTGATAAAAAAATATGGTGGTTATGTAATAAAGGACATGAATGGAAAGCAGTAATTGCAAGTAGAAATCAAGGGAAAAATTGTCCTTATTGTGCAGGATTATATCCATCAGAAGATTATAATTTATTAGTTATCAACCCTGAATTATGTAAAGAATGGGATTATAAAAAGAATAAAAAGAAACCTGAAGATTATTGTCCTAACAGCAATAAAAAGGTTTGGTGGAAATGTAATAAATGTAATCACAGATGGAAAACAACAATTAATAGTAGAAATAATAATACTGGTTGTCCTAAATGTAATGAATCAAAAGGAGAAAAAGAAATAGATAAAATATTAACTAAGTTTAATATTATACATGGCAAACAATATACTTTTAATGATTTAAGAGGTATTGGTAAAGGATTATTAAAGTTTGACGTACCTGTATTTTGGGACAAAGAGAAAACTAAATTAAGAATGTTAATTGAGTACGATGGTAGACAGCATTATAAATTGATTGAAGGTTGGGTTACAGAAAAAGAATTTAAAACATTGCAGTATCATGATAAATTAAAAAATGAATACTGTAAACAAAACAATATAATTCTTCTTAGGATACCTTATTGGAATTTTAAAAATATAGAAGATATATTAAATAACTATATTATCAAAATTTAATTAAAAATAAAATATAAATTTAAAGGAGGAATTAAATTATGGCAAACGTAACTGGGTATGTAAGCAAAAAATTAGTCGCAAATCAAGCAGAACAAAGTATTACTCTTGATGTTAATGAATTTTATCTTATTAATAATACATCTGCGAATACAATTACAATAAATTTAGACAATCCTTCAGCAGACGGAAATGAAATTGAATTAGATCCAGGACAAAGTATTGAAAATTTCAAAGAGTATTGTAAGGTGTTGTATTATAAAGCATCTGCAAATGGTTCTACATTAAAAGTTATCGGCAAAAGAGAAAAAAGTTTTTAATAGATTATTAATATAATTAAGGGAGTGAAATATCTCCCTTTTATAATTTATAGATATTTAAAGGAGGTTGATATTTATTGACTTGGTGGACAGATTATCAAGCAAGAAGAGGTTCAAATAGAAAAACTTTATATGTTAATAATATGAAAAATACAATATCAACTGAATTTAAAAATTCTACAAGTTATAATTTAGTTAAAATTAATAATGTTGATAGAGATGTTCGTATTGTTGAAGAAAGTTCAATTATAAAAAATCCTAATAAAAAAAGATTATTATGTTATCCAAATGAAACTATAAATATTGGAAATATTGTTTTATGGAATAATGAAAATTGGATATGTACTGAAACAGATAATACATCTGAAAATTCAGATGTAGGATTAATTAGTAGATGCAACAACACATTAAAATTCTACGATCAATCTCATATTCTACATACTATAAATTGTATTATCGTTGATAAAATAAACACTACATTAGAGGACAATAAATACTTATTAACAATTGATTGTGATATTTTAGTTATGGTTAGCAATAATGAAATAAACAATTTAATATCACCTAATGATATTTTTAAAATTGGCAAATGGAGTTATTTTGTAACCAAACCTGATGATATTACTAAACCAGGATTGATAATTCTTCCTATGAAGTTTTCAGAAGAAATGCAAGAGGAATATGTAATTAATCCAACTGACACATATGTTTTAGCATCTACAATTTTACCTGATAATGAAATTGTTTTGACACAAACAAAATTATATAAAATACAAAAATATAATAATGGTGTTCCAATTATACAAACATTTACTTTTAGTGTAATTGGCAATATTTTATCATATCAATTAACGGTTATTGATGGAAATAATTGTAGTATTAAATGTTTAAAAAGTGGAGAATCAATTGTTTTAAAAGCAACAGATAATAGTAATAATGAAATTGTTGAAAAAAGCATTAAATTAATTAATATTTTCTAGGATGTGTTAACATGTCAAATATAATTAATCTTGATAAGATAGGAGTAATTTTATCAAGTATTGGTAATAAGTTAATTGAAAACAATATTTTAATGCGTTGTATTGCATACGACACACCTAATGCATTGTCATCTTCTCTACTAGATGTTTCTCTAGAAGAAATTATTAAATTAACAGGTAAAGGTGATGATCCTCTAAAACAACAGAAAATTTACAAATATCCTTTCAATATCAATATTGTAGAAGAATCTCGTTCTGAGATTCGTTTTTTTATTCCTAAATTAAAACCAGATAATATTTATATTTCTGGAATAAATATAGGATTTGAAGTTATTACTTATAATACCTTGATAGATTTAGAAGATAATAAACTTAGATATTTAGTTATGGTACAAGAAATTTTAAATTCATTAAATGGATTTGATTGTGGTGGTATTGGTTTATTATATCTAACACAAAACTCATCTATTAATATTGTTAACTATAATTATAAATTTTCTGGATATACTTTCTTTTTATCTACTAGGGTAACATAATCGTTTTATAATTTAATAAAAAAATACTAACTAAAAAGACATTGCAATGTCTTTTTTATTTTAATTAATAAGGAGGAATTTATTATGGCTCAAAAAAGTATTAAAGGATTTGTTGTAGATGCTCCTCAAGTTTTAATTACTACTGAGGTTGGTGATAGTCATTTAGTAACTGCTTCTAGTGGCGAGATAAAATTAGGTGGCGAGTCAATTGAAATAGCTGGTGGTTGGAGTTTTTATAATTTAGCAGAAATTGATACAAAAAAAAGTATTGAAATAAATTTAACTGACACTCAATGGGATTTAGATGCAATGAAGTTAGTTTCTGGAGGTACTAGAACAGTTGCAGCAGATGAAAGATATTATTTTGGTACTCCATATACTATTGCAGCTAATAAATTTACAATTCCTTTTGCTGTAGTAGCAAGTTCTATTAGAATTAATGGATTCGTAGAAACTGTTGCTGCTCCAGGTGCAAATGAATTTAAAGTTACTATTACTGCTGGTTCTCCTGGTTCTACTGAAGTTTTATTTGCAGAAGGCACAACTGGTAAATTATATCCTGCATACAAAGTTGCTACTGCTGCAACTACTGAAATTTTAACAGTTAAAACAACTGACTTCCCTAAAGCTGCATCTCCTGTTGTTGTTCAATTTCCTATTTATTCTGATGCAGACGCAACAAATAGTACCATTGTTGGTTATGGTCAATTAATTGTATATAAGGCAAAATTAATGCCAGAATTTGGATTTAGCGGAAGTTATAAAGCTGCCAGTGAATTTTCTTTAAATCTTAAAGGATTAGATCCAAGGAGATCTGACCAATCTATGTGGAAATTTAGCTATATCGCTGCTTAATTAAATAAATTATATAAATAAAAGTAAAATGATATTATTCATATTTACTTTTATTTATATTTACTAATAGGAGGTAATTATGCCAAAAGATAAAGAAATTAAACCTTTTGAAAAAGGTCAAAAAGTTAAAATTGACAATATTCAAAGAGAAATTATAGATATAGACATAGACAATAATATTTTAGTTAATGTACAAGTTATTGATAATCAAGGTATTTATAAAACTGTTAAACAATGGTATACACTTGAATCAGCAGAATTAATTTAAAGGGTGATATAAATGCAAGAAATACAAATACCTCTTAGAGAAAATGAAATAGAAATAAATAAAATTGTAATAAAAGTTAAACCAGTTAAAATGAAATATATTGTTGAAGGTTTTTATGGTTATTATGTTATATTAAAAAAATTTGGATTAATGAAATTATCAACATATACAGATGGGAAAGATGTTTTTGACAAGTTTTTAATTGCTGTATTTGATGGCAATGTGGAAATTATTGATATATTATCAGAAGAATTAACAGAATTAAAAATGAAAGAATTATTAATATTAGTTAAAAATGTTAATGAATTAGATGATGAGGAAGAAGACTTAAAAAACGTGTAACGGATGGTAAACATACTGAAGAATTTACCATCCGAAGAGGTATTTCATTAATATTTACTCATGTTGGAGGATTAACAGAAGACAATATTTTAGATATGTCTTTTATTTTATATAAAGACGTAATTAAAGAATTGGGGATTAAATTCAATTATGATGCAGTTGTTCATATATTATCTAATCCTTATGTTGAAAAATCTAATAAAATAGTAGATGAAGCAAATCCTTTCAATGTTAGTACAAATAAAATCAATAATAAACCAAAAAGGTTAACTATTAAAGATTTAGCTGACGTTGGTTTAGATGTTCCAAGGGATTTAACAATATAATAATAAATGGTTTTTTATATATAGATTGCAACTGTATATAAAGTAAAAACAAAGATACTATGCCACTACATAGTATCTTTTTCCATTATGTTTAATTCTCTAATAGTGGAAAGGAGAAATGAAAATGCTAATAACAAAAGAATTATATGTAAAATGGAATCCAACAACAAGAAAGTATTATGAAAATTTAGGATATAAATATACTAAACATAGTGATGAATTTTTAATACCTATAGAACATTTACATAATGGTTCAAATTCAGAAATAATTTTTCAATGTGATGAATGTGCTGAAATTAGCAGTAGAAGATATTTTAAATATCTTAATTTAAATAATAAATATAATAAAGATTTATGTGGTAAATGTATTAATAGGTTAAATATTAAAAATAGAGCATTAAAATCAAAAACAAAAGATGATTTTGGATATTATACTACTCATGAAAATAGAAAAATTGAATTAGATAAATATTTAAAAAAGTATAATGAATTATCTAATATGATTATTAATCCAGAAGGAAAAAGACTTTATGATATTTTTTATTACCATAAAGATTCTATTTATGATACCGCAAAGGAATTAGGATATAAAATTGAAGATATTTGTGTAAATTTACCTTTAAATTACTATGATGATAATAACGAAATGTACAAAGAAAAATTATTAAAATTTATTGATGAATATGGTAGATTTCCATTGTGTATAGAAATACAAAAAGATTTAAGAATAAATAGTGAAAGGATTCAAGAATTAGGTGGCACTGATCATTTTAGAAAACTTATTAATTACACAGATGGTAAAATAATAGATAAAAATGGCGATTATAATATGTCTATTAGAGAACAAATTATTGCCGACCATTTTTATGATATGGGATTTAAAAATAAATATTTAAGAGAAAAACGTCCATTTACAAAAGATGAAGGTTATTATCGTTCTGATTTTACATTCTATCCTATAGAAAATAAAGAAATACATATAGAAGTATGGGGGTATCCTGAAGATAAAATGATACAAGAGGGAAACAATATAATAAGGTTAGAAATAATAAAATAAATCTTTACAATAAACATAAAGATGATATTGAATTAATTAGTTTAAATGATGAAATATTTAGAAATAAAAGTATTAAAAATGTTACAAAGATATTGAATATTATTTTTAGTAAATTTAAAAATATGAATTTTAAAGATGTTAGATAATTAATATAATTTATATTTTATAATTAATCAATATATTTACAAAAAATAAAAATAACAGAAACAATATATATCATTTATATAATACCTACTCTCTTCTACATCATACTCTACTCTCTACTTAATCAACATAATCCAAATAAATCAAAAAGAAGGTGATTCCCAAAATGACAATAAAAAGTACATCTCATTACGAACATCTACAAAACTACAATATCACATCTATTAATGATTTTCCCACTAATGCAGATATGAATGATATATGTCGTTTATTCAAAGTAGATGATACTGTAGAAGAATATACTTGGAATGGTACTAAATGGATTCCATATATAGAAACAGTAAACATAACAATCGACCCATCCACTCCCCTACCTGTATCTCTAGCAGATGATCAACTCAACATATCTATAAACGCAGAACAAATAGAATTAAACACTGATGGAATTGAATCTGCATTAGGTGAGCCTGTAGAAATCCCAGAACAATATTCAATGTTAGGTAGATTAATTAATCTAGCAACAATTTTAACTAATTTAGGGAATGGAAATGATTTATCAGATATAGTAACTTCTATAACTACATTAGCAGATGCAAAAACTATAACTAATATAATTACTGCAATTGATAATTTAAAAGGTGTAGATATTAAGACTTTATCAGATATTATCAATAAGTTATCAAATGTAACAATTACTAGTTCTGTATTACCAACTTCAGCTTCTACTTCTACTAAACAAGATACTATTATATCTCATGTAGATGGAATAGAAGCTTCATTAACTAGTATTACAACTAATGGTGTATCTATAAGTAATACACCAAATGTAAGTGTAACATCTACTGTTAATCCAAGTAATTTAGATTTATCTGTATCTGTATTAAGGGATGCAATTACAAAAACTGGTGTTACAAGCAATACTCTTGCAGATATAGTAACCGCACTTTCCAATGTAATAATAATAGCACAGTCAAATCCTTCTAATTTAGATATTGCATTATCTGCTTTAAGAAATAGTATTTTAGGAGTAAACAATAAGACATTATCTGATTTATTAACACAATTAATTACTATGTCTAGTAATAAAACATTAGCAGATATTGTTACTCAATTATCTAATGTTACAGTAACATCTACAGTAAATCCTCCTAATTTAGATTTAGCAATTACTACTTTAAGAGATTCTATAACTAAAACAGGAGAAACTTCTAAAACACTTGCTGATATTGTAACTGCTTTATCTTCCGTAACTATTACTAATTCAGCATTACCTACAGGAGCATCTACTTCAGCTAAACAGGATACTATTATATCTCATGTAGATGGTATTGAAACTTCCTTGACTACTCTATTAGCTAAAGACTTCGCTACACAATCTACATTAGCACAAATTTTAGCTAAAATAATTGCAAGCCCAGCAACAGAAGCAAAACAAGATACTTTAATTGCTAAAGATTTTGCAACACAGACAACTTTAGCACAAATTTTAAGTAAAATTATATCTGCACCTTCTACTGAAGCTAAACAAGATACAATTATTGGTCATGTTGATGGAATAGAAACAGCATTAACTACTTTAAATGGTAAAGATTTCGCTACTCAAACGACATTAGCAGCTATATTAAGTAAAATTATTGAATCTCCTGCTACAGAAGCAAAATTAGAAGCAGTTAGAGCATTATTAGCAGGAACATTAAATACGAATATAACAAACCGTACAACAACAAAGACTGCAACTATATCCTCCGGTACTTCCCTTTCAACCGAAGTAGACTTAGAAGGTTATCAACTCGCAGCCATTGAAATGCCTTCCGCATGGGATGCCGCTGGATTAACATTTCAAGGAAGTTCGACTTCTAATGGAACATACAAAGACATTAAAGCAAATGGTTTAGAAGTAACAGAACCTGGAAGTAATTTAACAGCAACGGCAGGAGTAATAAATTCTATAGACGTAAACGCAATGGCATTAGCACCTATACGTTATCTTAAAATCCGTTCTGGAACTAGTGCTTCAGCAGTTAACCAAACAGCAAATAGAACATTGACTCTAATTTTGAAGGTTTAAGGGGAGGTATTATTATGCTTCCTTTAAAACCAAAACGGTTGGTACGAAACGGACTTGTTGCTCATTATGAACCAATTAAGAATAGGAATTTGATTAAGTGGTCGGAGGATTTTAGTAAAAGTGAGTGGAATAAGAACAATTTAACAGTTTCTATTAATAATGCAATTACTCCAGATGGAAATTTAACAGCAATAAAAATAACTGAAAATACTCTTAATAATGAACATTGGATATCGCAACCGATTTCAGTAATTCCAAATACAGTATATTCATTCTCTGTTTTTGCCAAGAAAGGTACAAATAATTGGGTAGCATTGCAAACAAATATTATAGGTAGTTATAGAACTGCTTATTTTAATTTAGATACTGGAGTTGTTGGTACTATAAATTCAGGAATAACTGCATCCATAGTAAATGCAGGAGATGGTTGGTATAGATGTACTATAAAAGCAACTACTGGAGTAAATGTAACAACTTCTATTATTGTTAGTTTAGTGCAACAAGACAATGTTTTGTCTTATCTTGGAACTGGTAATTATATTTACATCTGGGGTGCTCAACTAGAACTAAACTCCTCAGCAACAACATATCAGAAAACTACTGATTTGCAGACATTATGGAATAAGAAGTTAGATAATGTCAGTGTGACTAATATTGTGACGAATGGTAATTTTGCTAGTACAAGTGGGTGGAGTACATCAACAGCATCATTCTCAGTTAATAATAATACTGCTTCAGTAGTTGCAACCGCACAATATGGGCAAATATATAAATCTATAACAACAAATATAAATAATAAGTATTATGTGAAAGCAAATTTAAAAACAGACATATCAAACATTGTACGTTTATCAGTAGGTAGCAATTATTCATCTTTGCACACAGGTAGCAATACTTATGAAAAATTATCTATAATTTTTACAGCTACTTCTACATCTCATTCTGTAGTTTTATTTGATAATCGTACTTCTAATTGGAATACTTTTTATGTCCAGTAAGTCTTAGCAATAGACCTAACCTCCCTCTTCGGCGCAGGAAACGAACCAACAACTCAACAATGTGATGAAATGTTTGCTAGTTGGTTTGATGGTACTGTTAGGATGAATTTGAATAGATATAATGGGATGTTTGGTAGTACATCAGCAGTTGACGTTAATGACCCGTATTTTGATGGTACTGGATTAAGTTTTTTGACTGATGATTATGTTGGTATACCACATTCATCTGATTTAAAACCAACAGCAGGATTGACTATACAAATTGTTGCTTATTCCTCTGATTGGGTAAATTATACTACTAATAGCAGGTTAATATCATGTACTGAATCTGGAGGATGGTCAATTGCATTAAATGAAGGACCAATTGTACCATCTGGTTATATAGGTGTATTGTTGAGAAGAAATAATAGCTATGGAAATGCTAAGGTGCAATTATCTACACTATCTGTTGGTTGGCATTTATTTACTGCTAGATTTGATGGTAGATATTTAAAATTATTTATTGATGGAATTTTATTATCAACAGATGATGCTGGAGGAATTTACCCTATTCAATATAGTTACAACAATTCAATTATGATAGGGGCAGAAGCATATACTACAACCACTCCAAGCGGAAACTATTTCACAGGTAAACAAGCAATTATATCTTTGTACAACCGTGCATTAACCGATGCTGAATTAGCTCAAAACAGAGCAGTAATCCGTCAAGAATGTAACAGATTGGGGGTGTTATTACCATAGTTATAATATTTTCTACAAAACAACTAGCAGATTCACTACTTAACGAAATCGGAATAACACCTCTCGTTCAAGGTGGAATTGGCAATGTCATTGTTTGGGAGGACAAACTTCCTGAGAATGTAAATGTTATTTCTTATGCACAGGATGTAAATGGAAGATGTTGTGTTAGGCATAGTTGGTCGGAACAGGATAAGTTAGTTTTGACTAATTATCTTGAGGGCATTGAAGGTGTTAGCGTGCTTGATGAATTGCCTGAAGATTGGATTAGTGGTGCAACATAATAAACACTAAAATAAAGAATAGAGTAATCAACATTACACTCTATTCTTTATTTTTTTACAATTTTAACACAAAAGTTTAATTTTATCATGTTTTTGAAAAATGAAAAGTATTGATTTTATTATGTTTATAATTTTATTATATATTATTTTAAAACTAAATAATAATTTAAAAAAAGAAGGTGATATTTTTTGACATCATTTAATTTTCATCCTGGTAAAATAGGAATTGATCAAACTATACCTGGAATTACTAATGCTATAGTAAATAAAGATGTATCAGGCAATGAAATTTTTACAATTATTAATCCTGCTTATACTCAACAAGTAGGCAATATACTTCAAGAACAATTGACCGAAACTAATGCTATTGCAAATGTTTTAACTTTTTCTACAAATATTTCAACTATTGAATTATATAATACTGATGCAGTAAATACAGGAATATTTAATGTAAATGGAATAGATATTACTGTACCTCCAGAAAAATATTTTAAAGCAGATATTGGTGGTACTCCTAGTGAAGAAGTTACTATATCTGGTGCAACAACTTATATTGTTTCTAGATATGAATAACAAAATAAAAAAGAGGTGAATATATGGGTTACGGAGAAAATGTAAATTTAATAAATGTAGGTGTGAGTAAATCTGATTTTAATAATTTAGTTGAATCTGCTAAGGTTGAACCAAGTAATTATTTGTATGTTGGTAAAAATGGCAATGATACAACTGGCAGCGGTGGTGCAAATAAACCTTATTTAACAGTAAGTAAAGCAATTACAGAAGCTACATCTGGAACTACTTTATTTATATTCCCTGGTACATATACTGAAGATATAACATTAAAAGCAGGAATTAATATGGTTGCTCCTGCAAAATTTTCTGTTTATATTAAAGGAAAAGTTACTATTAATATGATTGGAACAGTATATGCTGAGAAAATTATATTTAAGAATGATACTGATATTGTAATTGATTTCAAAGGAACTGGTGCTCAAAACTTACAAATGTTAATGTGTAATGTGGAAAGTTTAACTGGAAACAATGCAAATGCTATTAGTTATACTAATACTAATGCTAGTAGTAAAATATCTATTTCTGATGGAGTTATAACAGTTTATACATCGTCTGGTGGAGCAAAAGCATTTTCTAGTGTATCAACTGCATATGGTACTGTATTATTAGATAAAACAACTTGTCAAATATTAGATGATGTAGATAATATTTGTTTAAATATTGCAGGACATATTAATTTTGTACATACACAAGATCAAATTAAAGGTCAGATTGTAGTATCTGATTCTGCTAGTACAACTTTTGCTATTTTAACAATGACTACTGGAACAGTGCCAGTTTTTATTACAAATTCTAGTGGAATTAGTACATTAAGTGATGTTGTTGCTACAACTACCTCAACTCCTTGCTTCTCAGGTTTGGGAATCTTCATCTTCTTTGCTTTAGGTTACGGAAGTTCAGGCGTTGGAGGTGCTGCTACATTAAATGGTAACGCAGGAGCATATGCTTTTGCTATGGCACCAATAAAATTAAGAGCGTCTATATTATATAGTGTTCCTCAAAATGGTTTATTAGAATTTGATGGTACTCATTTATATTTTACAATTAATAATACAAGAAGCATCGTAATATAAAATTAAAATAAAAAAACTCTGCTAAATAATAGATAATATTAATAGCAGAGTTTTTTTATTTGATAAGCAGATTGATTAAGATGTTGCAAATAATTAATTTGTTAACATAAATAAAATAATATTGTTTCAATTCCCTTCGGGAAGTATATTCAATCTGCTCTTTATTGATTGTTAGTATATATGATTAGTAATGGGTTGTCAAGTGTTTTGAAAAATAACATTAATTAATATCAAATTCGTTTTTGGTTATGATTTTGGATTTTGAAAATTAGAAAGTGAGTTGATTAGTTATTAAAATATTTTGCTTAGACCAAGCGACTAAAATAACAGGTTATTCCCTATTTGATAATAGTGAATTAGTATCATACGGAAAATTAGAAGTTGACGCAAAAGAAAAAAATATTATTGAACGTATGAAACAGATGATTTCATTAATTAAATTAAAAATTGATGAACATAAACCTGATTATATTGTTTTTGAAGATACTCAATTTCAAAAATCGTATAAAACATATCAAGAATTATCACAAATGCAAGGAGTTTTAATGTGTTTGTTATTTGATTTAGACATTGGATTTCAAATAGTCCCTCCTACTACATGGAAAAGTTTTAATGGAATAAAAGGTAGGAAAAGAATCGAACAAAAAGCAAATACAATTCAAATGATAAAGGATAAATATAATTTAGAATTATCAGAAGATATTTGTGATGCAATCGGAATTGGAATATGGGCAAAAAGTAAAATTAAATTTAAAAGTGAAAATAAATAAATTACTAATATAATATAACCGCTACAATAATTAAAAACATTTTTATCCTCCCTCTTTATTTTATATTTCATCAATGGTATAATATTTTTATATGTTTCATATAATACTATAATATTATACACATTAGAGGTGATAATAATAAAATGAATATTAAAATGAAAGTAGCAGATCCTAAACTTAAATTTGCAGACACCTATAAAAATGACAAAGATAAAACAACAGACAAGAAGAAACAATTACTTGAGAAATTTATAAATGTAACTAAAGTTGAAGATATAAAATCTTCTGAAGAGTTAAATGATATTGTTAGTAATAAAGACAATAACAATGATAAAAACAATGATAAAAACAATGATAAAAACAATAAAGAATATTCAAAAGAATTACGTCAAAAAGATAAACAAATTGAGAATTTACAGAAAGAATTAACATTGAAAAATAAAGAATTGAAAGAAAATAAATCAATTATCTCTCTTTTAAAGAAAGAAATTTATGATTTAAAACAAAAGAATATTTTAGATGAAAGTGCTGAAATATTATCATTAAGAAATAAAGTTTTAGAACAAGAAAATATTCTAGTTAAAATTCAAGAAGATGTGTTAAATAGATTACCTTATAAAGAAAACTATGATAAATTATTAAAAGATAATAAGAGTTATAAATATTCATTTGCTGCTATGAAACTTGAACATCAAGAACTACGTATTAAATATGAAAAACTTAAAACTGCTCTAACACATATTAATACTTCTACTGTGTCAGAAGATTTAAAGAAGCACAAAGAAATTATTAATAATATAAGTATTGAATTACAACATTTTAAATATCTTTCTGAAAATTATAAAGAATCTTTAACAGTTTTAGATTTAATAGAAGAATTAATTGCAAGGTTTAATGATACAAATTATATGGAATACGAAAAAATATATAATTTGTATAAGTTATATTTTAATAAAATGAATTTTGGATTAGGATATAATTGTAAATCAGAAGAACAAAAAATAGAAGAAAATGTTAACATAGAATTTGGTTGGTTAAGGATTATTGATGATAAATGGTTTTTTGTTGGAACAAATTATAAGACATATCCTATTATTAATACTGTTTTATATATGGCCAATGGAATTCCTGCAAAAGCAATTGTTGAATTTGGATTAGCAAAATTAATTAAAGCATTTAAGAATTATAGTTTTGATTATGATATGTATGAAGAAAATTCATTATTCATTAATAAGTATAAGCGTAAGAATACTGATGAATATGTTAATTTTGGTAATTTTACAGTTTTAATTGTTGGTTCACAGTATAAAAATCAATATATGAGTAGATTAAGAAAACATGGATTAAATGCATTGTGGTTTGATTCATTTGATACAGATGATATAGGTAAATTAGAAGTTATGATTAAACATTCAGATATAGTTATCATTTGTAGAAGACATACTAGACATTATGTTAATAAATTAGTAAAAATGTCTTTTAATGATGATAGTAAATTTCAATTTATAGAGAAAGATAATGAAGATAGTATTGTCGGAAGAGTAAGATTTGCTGGAATTAAATTAGGACTGATAAGGATTGATAGTGAAATGAATAGTGATTGATTGGTGTATTAATTTAATATTAGTGATATTTAAGAATATAGAAAAATTCTATATTCTTTTTTATGTTGATTTACAATAATAAAAATAAAATAAAATATAAACGGAGGAATTTATTATGTCAAACAATAAAACTTTATCATCTTCGGTAATTTTAAAAGCGTATTCAAATGAGTTTGTGCAGAAGCAAGTAACCGTAAATATTAATGGTGAAGACTATGATGTATTAGTAGACAAAAAGTTTAAAAATACCAAGATAGATAAATTAATCAAAGAATTATTGAATAATTTTGATGATTATAAAGAATTAGATAAAACAGTCTGTGGTTTATATATCAGTTTCCTAACAATTAAGCATTTTACATCATTAGATGTTATTGAAACAAATTCCTTTGCAGAACAAATTAGTTTGTTAAATTCAATGATTGATTTAGATATTTACAATAAGATAATTAGTGAATTTGAAATAAGTGAAATTGAAAAAATAAATACTTCTATGATAAATTTTGCCAGTAATATAGATGAATTTATGAAAGATGAAAAAAATGTTAATATTTTAAAAAGTATGATGGAAAATAATATTGGTGAGGATGTTGGTGGTAAAAATGTATTAGATAGTGAGAATATTGAATTAGAAGTAGCAAATGAAAATATTGATGTAAATGAAGAAATAATTAATATTGAAGTTGAAGGAGTTAATAAAAAGTAAGTATTAAATTTAAATATAAAGGAGTAAAATAATATGACAGATAGAGAACGTATACTATTAGGAGATGCCACTTATGCTTGTTGTAAACATGGTATTATGGGAGATCGTGAAAGGAGATTACAAGAAGAAAGAAGACTTCGTGGTGAAGATATAAAAATAACTAAAAATTATTGTCCTAATTGTGGTAGAAACAGATGTGTTCCAGCAGACGAAGAAAATCATTGGGTGTGTTGTGTATGTGAGACTGTGTTTACTATGTATATTAAATAAACAAAATAACAATTATAATTGATAGAGTAGGTTAAATTCATATGCCGTTTAATATTTAATGCTATTTTATTTATCTCTACTCTATTTTATTATATGATTTGATTGATTTAAATATTTTTACAGAATACAAATATAATTGTATTGACATATCTTCTATCATAAGGTATAATAACAGTAATAACAAATTAATATTATAAATTTAGGAGGTAGAAATATTATGTGTAAAAGAATTTATTTAACATTAGATGAATTAAAAGCACTAGATATGGAACATATGATATGCACTAGTGTTAGACTTATGAAACATCTTACTGAAACTTGTAAAATTAGATATGTGGGATTAGGAATAACAAAAGACAAATATACTTTCTGGAAATTTAAAGAATGTCCAGAATTAAAATTTGCTTTAAAATCCTATAAACGCATAAGTTAATTAAATAAGTGGAGGTAGATATATTAATGTGTAAAGATATTATTGAAAAACCTAAAATTGATTACGAAAAATTAGCAGATAGAATGTATGAATTATATGTAACTCAATATTATCCATTTATTATGCAAAAATCAAACGGAGATTATTGGTGGCCTGATAAATATGGTAATTTAAAAGATAATAAAAATATTTTGATTAGGCACTTACAGTCAAAACAAACTGTAGGTGTTTTTTGTCATACTCACACTAAATTTATATGTATTGATGTAGATTTCAGAGAAGATTTGAATCAAGCAAAATGGGTAACTTATAAAATTATTAATATATTTAAAGAATATGGAATTGAAGATAAATATATTAATACAAGTTTTTCTGGAAAGAAAGGTTATCACGTATTAGTATTTTTTGATAATGTAGTAAGTTATAAGCAAATAAATTTCTTATATGACTTAATAATTGAAGAATTATATTATTCTATTGATTATGAAACATTGAAAGTGTTAGAAATGGATTGGAAATATTCATTAGATGAGTTAAAAGAAAAAATTGAATTACGTCCAAAGAATAATTATGGTTTAAAATTAGAATTAAGTATCCATCAAGAAACAAAAAAGAAATGTTACTTTTGCGATATTGATAATAATTTAGAACCTATAAAATCAATAGAATATTTATATCAAATTAATCAATTACCTAGAGAATTTCTAGATGTAATATTTGATAAAGCAAAACAATTAAGAAAAGAAAGACAAAATATTAAGTATTTTAATGATGAAGTAGTAAATAAATCAAAACCTGCAAATTCTCAAAAATTATATATTGATGAAGAATTTACTATTAAATACATAGAAAATCTTATTGAAAATGGTTTAACTATTTCAGGTTCTAGGCATCATTCACTAATGAAAATTGCTAGATACTATAATCATCTAGGATATAACAAAGAAGAAAATGAAAATTTATTAATTGAATGGATGTCTAAGCAAAATAGAGATTTCTATAAAACTACTGAAAGAGAATATTTAAAAGATATTAAAAAATATTGTTAAGTTTGCTTATGATAAAAATAGAGGAATAAAAGGTGAAGTCAGAGATATTTCAATTAATAGAGATGAAATGATTGAAATACTTAAACATAAAGAAAAACCTAAAAAGTTATTATTCTATGCTTTAATAATTCATGCAAAAAGATACGCAATAAACAATGGTGAATTTTATATGACTTATGAACAAATTAAAGAAAGTGTAAAGATAACTGATAGGACAATACTTAAATATTTAAATGAATTAGTAGATGATGGAGAAATAATTATAACAAGGAGAAATGAGCGTTGTGCTAAATATAGAAAATTTCCTAATAAATACATAATAAGTAATAGTATTATTAATACAAATAGTAAGAGTAAACAGGAATACATAATTAAGAACAATATAATAGATTTAAATGAAGAATATAATAATTGTATTATAAGTTTATTTGACAAGAAAGAAATAAAGAATATATTACCTGATAAACAATATAGAGAAATTAATAAGTTATATAAGAAGGTAATCTAGTATACTAATATAATAGATTATATACATAAGATTACTACTAGATTACCAAAAGAAAAGGTCGTGCTACGCACAGTACATATAAATATCCATTCACTAGAAAAATGACTTTTTTATAAAAGAGGTGATATTTTGGCAAGTTTAGAACAGCAATTAAATTTAATCATTAATAAAATTAAGAAAAATGTTAATGACACTTTAAAAAATGAAATATCACAAGTAGCAAAAAGAGAAATATCAAAAAGTGTGGAAACTAATGTATATTCAATGTACCAACCGTCAAAATATTGGAGACGTAAATATAGTGAACATGGTTTAGCAGATAAAACAAATATAAACACTACTTTAATTAATTCAGGTGAATTAATGATTACAGATGATGCTCCTTTCAACCCATACAATAATGATGGTACATATAAACCACCAGCAGAAGAAGGGCAAATTGAAACAGGTGAAATAGATATGAGTAAAAGTTTAGGATATAACATTGAATATGGTTGGGGCAATCAAAACACAGATTATAGCGAACCAAGACCATTTATGATGATGGCAAAAAGAGAATTGGATAATGGTATAGTTAGAAGTGCTTTGAAAAAAGGTTTATTAAAACGTGGATTAAATGTGAAGTAATTTTTATACTTTTCTCATTTAAAACTTTCATAAAATATAACAAAAATAAATTTTAATTTCACAAAAAAACTTTCATCTCCCTATTGACAGAATACAAATATAATAGTATACTAAGTACAACCTCAGAAAAGAACTGAGGAAAAATAATAATATATTAAATTAAAAGGAGAAATGATTTATGAAAAGACCAGAATTAATTACTAGTATGAGTATTGAAGGAGAAATGACTAAGAAATTAGCTGAACAGGCATTAGATGCATTCCTTGCAAGTATTGAAAAAGCACTTAAAAATGGTGAAATTGTAAAACTAAATAACTACTTTACTCTTACTCCTACAGAACGTGCATCCCGCAATGGAAGAAATCCATCAAACGGAGAAACAATTGTGATTCCAAAGTCTAATTTTATTAAATTTAAAGCAGGGAAAATTCTAGATGATGCAGTTGCGGATTTGGTGATTCCAGAGAAAGTCAAAGGTGTATTTAAAGGTAAGAAAAAGAAAGATGAAAGTGTTGATGAATAAATAAATATTAGATATAAATATACTGTCAATAAGACGTGAGTATTTGTTTTAATACATACTTAGTTTTGACTAAGAGATTCTATTACTTATTCTCAATAAAAATTATCAGTTTTAATAAAGGCATGGTCAGATGCCCAAAAATACGTAGAGTTAGTGGATTAAAGTATTTTATAGATAATTAGATAATTAGATAATTAAATAGTAATATGAATAATATGAAAAGATAGTAGATTAATTTCTGCTATCTTTTTTGTTTTATATTTAATTTTTAATTTAATTTATTGCAGAACAATGACTATCACATTTTTGTGGCGGTTATTTTTGTGTGATGAATTAAAACAGTCTAGGGTCGCTCCTGAAAATAGTAATCCTTAACTATTGACTGTTTTATCACTCTTTTTAAGAGATTATAAGAGTGATAATAAGGAAAAGAAAAATAAAATATTAAAGGAGATGTTTTTAATGAATATTAAGTATATAGATGAAGAAATAATTAATATTTATAAGGATTTTGCTAAAAGATTAGGTAAAACTCCAACACAAGATGATGTAAATAATGAATCTAAGAATAATAAGGATTTCCCTAGTGGTAGAACTATTTTTAGAAGATTTAGTGGAAAATCTAAACTTAATGAGATGTGTGGATTTGAAATTAATTATAAACAATATTCTACAGAAGAATTGTTAAATATAATAAGAGAATATAATAATAATGTAGGTTTCCCTCAATTATCAGAACTTCAAAAATATTATAATATAGATAGAAATGTTTTTTATAAAAGATTTAATACATATAAAAATGCTTTGAATCAAGCTGGTATTGAAATACCTAAAGATATTCGTGTAAATTTTAGTAATTTTAAAGGTATATCTAATGATGAATTATTAAGATTATATTATGAATATTATATTGAACACGGAATTCCTAAAAATAAAGATATAAAATTTAATGAAGATATGCCATCATTAGCACTCTATAGAAATAGATTTGGGAGTATTAAAAATGTTTTAAAATTATTAAATATAGAAATTCCAGAAGAAGAAAAGAAAAATTTTAGTGAATTTAAAAAATTATCCGATGATGAATTATTAGAAATATTAATTGACTACAATAATAATATAGGATTTCCAACACAACGTAAATTTAAATCAAAAAATAATTTACCTTCTTATTCAATATATTTTTATAGATTTGGTTCTTTTAGAAATGCAATTATATTAGCAGGAATTAAGATTCCAGAGAACAGAAAAAGATGGTTTGATAGAGAAAGTTTTTCTGATGAAGAAATGTTAAAATTATTAGAATACAATACTGATATTAAATTAAAAAATAATATTTATTTATTAACCAATGATGAAATTGATTATATTAAAACAATGCCAAGTACGACTACATATGTAAGTAGATTTGGTGGTATGATTAATGCTTACTCTAAAATTGGTATAGATTATTATGAATTTAATAATATAGCAATGGAAAAAGATATGATTTTAAAATATAGACAATTAGCATTAGAATTAGGTTGTACTCCTAATAGTAGAGAAATAGATAAAGCAAGTCAAAATGGAGTATGTTATTCTATGGGTGCTTATGAAAATCATTTCGGAAGTATATATGAATTACAGGTTTATTGTGATTTTACTCCTACTAGAATAGGATTAAATAAAAATAAAAATGAATTAATAGAAGATTTGCAAGAATTATATGAAAGATTAGGTAGAATACCTACACAAAAAGATGTTAATATGTGTGAATGGATGGCATCTATTAGTAAATATAATGATGTATTCGGAGGTTTTATAGAATCATTGAAAATTGCTGGAATAACTAATGATTCTCAAAATAAAAAATGTAGTATTACTCCACAAGGAAATTATTGTAGATCTTCATATGAATTTGATTTTTGTATAATGTTAGAAAATAAAGGGTTAAATTTTAGACAAGAAGATTATTATTATAATTATATAAAAGATTTTAAGAGAAGATTTAGGTTTGATTATATTGTTAATGTAAATAATATTGATTATTTTATAGAAATTTTTGGAATGATGGAATATAAATGGTATAGAGATAAAACAAATTATAAAATTCAATTATGTAAAGATAATAATTTAAATATAATTGATTTATATAAAAATGATTTTAAGAAAAGTGACATGGAAACATTACATAGTTTGTTGTTAGATAAGATTACTAATATAAATAATAATTTAAAGGATGTGTCTTAATGGAAAATAGTAATATAGATAAGCATATGCTAAGACCAATAGCAAATAAATTACATGAAATAACAGATGAGATGTGGAATAAAATTAATCCTGATAATAAAGAATTAGTTGAAGAATACCTTAAAGTTAATAATCAATTATCTCCTCGTACTATAGGTGTTTACACATCTGCATTGAGACAATTCTTCTGGTTTGTTTATGAAAGTCTTAAAGATAAACCATATTATAAAATAAGCAAAAGAGATTTTATGAAATATATGAGTTATCTTCAGGAAAGAGGTTTGTCTTCTAGTGCTATTGGTTTAAGAAAATCAAGTGTATCTAGTTTTTGTATCTACATTGAAAATATAATAGCAGATGATATAGAAGAAGCAAAGAATTTTAGAAATTTTACCAGAGGTATGCCATCAATAGTTAAAAATAAAGTTTATGATAAAGTAGCAATTACATATGATGAATATCAAATTTTAATCAAAGAATTAGAAAAGACAAAAGATTATCTTGGTTTAGCATGGGTTGCTACTGCTTTTAATGTAGGTAGTAGACGAGCAGAAATTATTCAATTTAAAACTGAAATATTAGATTATCCTATTGATGAAGATAAAAATTATATTATTACGCATGTCGTTATGGGGAAAGGTTCTTCGGGAGGAAAGCCATTAAAATATATGGTTAACAAAGATGCACTTCATTATATGAAACTATGGGTAGAAAATAGAAAATATGAATCAGAATATATTTTTGTAACTAAATATAGTGGAACAGTTAAACCTATTTCAAGAAATTGGGCGAATAGATTTTGTAGTGAAATACTCTCTCCTATTCTTGAAAAACGGGTTCATCCGCATATGTTCAAAGCATCATGTATAACTTACTTACTTAGTATTGGAAAAAATTTACAGTCTGTTTCAAAATATGTTGCTATGCATAATGATACTTCTACAACTTCTAATTTTTACGATTTAAGAGATTTTGAAGAAGAAAAGAATGATATTTTCAATTAAATTTTAATATTATGATCAAACTTCCATTTTATCATAATTTTGAGTTTTATAAACCCTTAAATAACAGTACTTTATAGCATGTCTATTTTTTATTAATTTAATAATTTTAATAATTTTTATGTATTTTAACATTTAAATTAAATAAAAACAACAAAACCCCTACTCTCAAATATAGTAGGGGTATATTTTATATTTATACCTCTATTTACATTATATTTCTATGTTCCCATCCCTACTATTATAATAAAGGAGAGTGAAAAAAATAAGATGTCACAAGACTTAGCGATCTACCTTAAGATTTTACTTCAAGATCAATCAAAATCAACCATCGTCACAGATGTAGATAAACTAGTTTTAACACTTCAGGAAAAATTAAATAAAATAACAATTAATATAAATTCATCTTCTATATCACAATTAACTTCACAATTATCTAAATTAAATGAATATACTCAAAATACTAGCAAATCATCTACTCAAAATATTCAAATTATTAAAGAATTAGATGGTACAGTTAAAAAATATTCTGAAACAATAAAAGCAAATGGTGAAATAATACAGAAAAATACTGAGATAATAGATAAAAATAAAATTGCAAAACAACAATCTACATCATCTCAAGTAGTAAATAATATTAATAAAGAAACAGAAGCAATTAAAAAATTAGATTCAGAATATGGAAAATTAATTAGAACAGTTAAAATAAAAAAAGCAGATAGTGATATTCCGTCTAGAAAAGATGAAACTTATCTTAATTCACAAACTGGAGTTAAAACTACTATTACTTCTAGACCAAATAAAGATAATGTTTATAGAACAGATAATGATTTTGGTGCAAAGAGAAACGCAGATGCGTTAAAAGAACAAATGAAATTAGCAAGGGAATCTGCTAAATTAGCAAAAGAATCTAATGATTATCATCAGAAATATTATAAAGTACAACAGAAACAATTTGATGAAAATAATAAAGAATATTTACGTGGGGTAAAACTTCGTGAAAAAGCAGATATAGAAGCAGAAAAAAATAGACAAAAGTATATTCAAGATAGAATAAAAGGTTTACAATTGGAACAAAAAGAAAGACAAAAATCAGCACAGTTAGATATTAAACAATTAAGACAAGAAAAAGAAAGTAAATTAGGTTCATATATTAATAGTAAAAATATTCAAGGAAAAGATTTTGACGAAGAAAATAAGGAATATTTGAGAGGGATTAAATTACGTGAACGTGAAGAATTAAATGTACAAAAAATAAAGCAAAAAAATATAAATGATGCGGTTAAATTATTACAACAAGAACAAAGTCAAAGAGAAAAAAGTGAACAAAACTACATAAAATCTCTAAGACAAACAGCAGAGCAAAAATTAAAAGCACATCAAACAAGTTTGAAATTAATAGACCAAGAAAATTCTGAATTTTTACGTGGAATAAAACTTAGAGAGAAAGCAGAACAAGATGCAGAAAAATTAAGGCAAAAATATATTCAAGATAGAGTTAAACAACTTCAACAAGAACAATCTCAAAGACAAAAATTATCACAAGATAATGTAAAACAATTAAGGAAAGAAACAGAAGATAGAGTTAGGTATTATATGCAGAGTCAATCTGTTGCAAAAAGAAATGAATCTGTATATCAATCTCAACAAAATAAATTAGCACCTAAATTTATTTCAACAGAAGGAATGACTTCCCAACTTAAAATTTTACCAGTAAATACAACTGGATTAGATCAAGTAAAAAAGAAAGTTGAAGATTTAAAAATTTATATAGAAGGTTTAAGTTTTAGAATCAAAGCAGGAGAAATAATTCCTCAAGAAACATTTAGGATTTTAAATAATTTTGAAGCAGAAGTAAAAAGAGATATTAAATTAGTTAATGATTTATATGCTCAAAAAGATAAATTTAATTCAGGTTTAAATAAAATGTCTCAAGGTAAGACTGGACAATTTATTAACCAGAATGAATTGCAAAATGTTAAAAATATGATATCTAATTTAGATAGTTTAGATAAAGTTAAATTAAATGGTGTAAGAAGTGAAATTGGAAAACTTGGTCAGGATGCAGCAAGAGAATATACAAAAATAAAAGAATTAAATTCACTTCAAACACAAAAAATGAGCTTTAGATCAGATTTAAAAAGTTTAGAATCTGGTAAATCTGGACAGTTTGTTGATCAAGCAGAGTTACGATATGTTAAAAATTTAATTTCTACTTTAAACACTTTAGATAAAACATCTTTACAAAAAATCAAAGATCAAATTGCTTTATTAGGGCAAGAAGCAAAAAAATCTCATGATGAATTTAAAAGAATGGAGACTGTAAGTAAACAATTAAATACTAAATCACAAAATGCTTTAAATATAGGTGTAAAATTAAATAACTTGTCTCCTGAACAACTTGCACCTTTAGAGAAGGCACTGGCAAGATATAAAACATTGATAAGTGAAATGCAAAATAAAAACTTATCTGGACAGATAGTTTCAGATAAGGATATAGAAAGATTATCTAGACTAGAAAATGCTATTAAACGTGTTTATGATATGACTAGAATTTCTAGTAAAGATTCTAGGGGATTTAATTTTGAGCAATATCCTAAAATGACAAATGCTGTTCAAGGAGCAACAAACGCTCAAAATTATTTTAATCAGTCTATTATACATGGTAAAAAATTGATGGAATCTTCTGTGCAGGAAACAGATAAATACATAAAAGTAACACAGAGATTAAGACAAGGTTCGGAAATAACAAATTTAACTGCTTATATTAATAAAGCGAATGGCGAAACACATAAATTTAGTGAAACAATGAAAAGTTTAATGACTAGAACTTATGACTTAGGTTCTGCATTTAAAACTGCCATGGAAAAATTTAGCATATGGATGGCAAGTGGCACGATCATATTTCAAAGCTGGCATTTTTTCAAGGACGGAATTTCTTATGTAAATGAATACAATAAAGCATTAACTCAATTATCTGTAGTTTATATGCAAACTCAAACACAAGTGGAAAAATTAGGAGAAAAATTACATAACCTAAGTATACAAATGGGTGTTTCAACACAAGAAGTTGCTAAAGGTGCTGTTGAATTTGCAAGACAAGGTTTAAGTCAAGCAGAATCCATTAAAAGAATGGAAACTGCAATGAAATATGCTAAGATAAGTAATTTAGATTTTAGTACATCTGCTAGAATTTTAACTGCTACAGTTAATAGTATGGGCGTTAGTGCTGAACACGCTTCGGATATATTTTCATACCTCGGAGATTCAACTGCTTCAGGTGCGGATGAAATTGGCGAAGCATTTCAGCGTATGGGTGGTACAATTGGTTCTACTGACATAGAATTTGAAAAAGCTGCTTCCTGGATAGCGGTAATTTCTTCAAAAACTAGGGAATCTGCATATACTATTGGTAACTCTGTAAAATCTATAGTAGCACGTATGCAATCTTTAAAAGAAAAAGGTTTTGATGAAGAAGATGGTACACAAGTAAATCAAGTATCAAAATCTTTAGCAACAATAGGTGTACAATTAGTGGATTCTGAAGGGCAATTTAGAAATTTTGGAACAGTAATGGATGAAGTTGGAGAGAAATGGAAATCTCTTGATAATAGGCATAAAGCCTATATTTCGACAACTTTAGCAGGGACTTATCAACAAGCAAGATTTCTTAACCTAATGGAAAATTATGGTGAATCAGTAAACCTTTATAAAGAATCATTAAACCAAGCAGGTATAGCAAATAAGAAATTTGATTTAATACAACAAGGAACAGAAGCACAACTCATAAAAATGAAAAATACCTTTGAGGGTGTATGGTTAAATGCATTTTCTTCAGAAGGTATTCGCAATGTAATTTCTGCATTAACAGGTTTAGGTAATATAATTAGTAGTTTAATTAAAAATGTAGGACTTTTACCTCCCGTAATTGTAATATCAACTTTAGCATTATCTGCTCTTAGTAATAGCATGAGAGTAGCATTTATTACTAATGGTATGCAAATTATAGGGTTATTAAAACAACAAATAGCATTGTTAATGCAACATTCTACTGCAATTGCTAGAAATGCATCAGGAGCAACATTAGCAACTGTAGCATTTAATGGATTAAAATTATCTATTACAGGTGTAACTACAGCATTATTAACAGCAGGAAGATTTTTTGTAGGCGCGCTTATTCCAATAGCAATAATAACAGCAGTAAGTTATGCAATTGTAAAATTAGGTGAAGTAGTATGGGATTTATTCCATAAAACTGAAATAGCAAGAGAAGAATTTAATAAACTTAAAGATGAATTAAAATCTGTAAAAGAAGAAATAACTGAAACAGAAAATTTATTAAAGACTTACGAATTATTATCAGATGGTTTAGCAAAAACAACAGAAGAGAAAGAAAAATTAGCAAACGCAACTCAACGTCTATCTGAATTATATCCTGAAGCAGTAATTAGATATGATTCAGAAGGGAAAGCAATAGAAAACAATATTAAGTTAATTAAACAATATTTAGAAGTAAAAAGACAAGAAACAATAGAAAAGAATAAAGAATTAAAAGATAGATTTATTGATACATCTGATACAGACTTTGATGATTTAAATGAAAATAAAAATAATATATCTGATAAAAAAAAAGAATTAAACAAATTTATAAACTTAAGAGATAGTAACGGTATATTTAAAAATTTTGAATACTCTGATAAAGATATAAATGAAAATATCATAAGAATAAGAAAAGAGTTAAGAGGATTTCAAGATGAATCAAATAAAACATTTGAAACATTATCAACTGGAGCATCTGCATTATATTCAGAATTTGATAATTTTGATTTAGGTTCTTCTAATTTAACATTATTTATTCGTGATATATTAAATAATTCAGAAGAATTGAATAAATCAGGAGTAGAAGATATTAGAGGATTCATAGAACAATTAGGAGAAGCGAAAGTACCTAATATTTTTGCTGAATATAATAAAGCACTAGAAGAATATAAAGAATCTCCAATGTTAGAAAAAGATTATGAAACATTAGCAACTAAACAAGCATCTGCTTTATCTGCTTTAACAGATGTATTTAAAGATTTAAAATTAGAAAGTAGTGACACTTTTAAGAAATTAAAAGAAGATTTTTTAAGTATACCAGAACCTACTAAAATAG
>Ga0209318_1000719_pt1 | contig 28574 bp, 45 predicted proteins | sample RifGroE1_FD_183999 | JGI IMG/M metagenome (GOLD analysis project Ga0209318, IMG submission 183999) | Groundwater microbial communities from Rifle, Colorado, USA - Groundwater E1 (SPAdes) (version 2) | ecosystem: Environmental > Aquatic > Deep subsurface > Groundwater | place: Rifle, Colorado... | reverse complement strand
TAAATCTAAATTAGATTTTGTAAGTCGCAAAGAAGAAGAGAATAAACTTAAAGTAATGGAGTCTAAACTACATCAATTGCTTTCTAACGAAAAGAAGGTAGAACTTGAAATTGATGAGATTATGAAATCTTTGTAAAATTCTGAAATGTGAAAGTTCCTTGTAGCAAGGGTTACAGGGCATGGCATTTCCGACGAAATGAATAATTTATGTGAAAGAAGGAATTATTAATGAAACTTAAAGTAATGAATGGCGATACTGGAAGTTGTGCTTCTGATTGTGAATTTAAGGCTGGAATATGGTGCAATTTATTTTGTACAGAATTGTTCGGATATGTAGATAATCCTACAAGGTTTACTTCTTGTATAATGATTACAGATATAGATGCAGAATTTTCAAGTCTTAGATTTGAAATTGACAAGCTAAGTAAATGTTTTGGTTGTCAAAGATATAGAAAAGGATTTCCTAATAATTGTACAGCAGGAAGCATGTGTAAAGATGGTAATTTAAATAGTTATAGATCCTAGAAAATCTGACATTTAAGTTATTAAAAAGGAGATGAGACTTAAAATGATAAGATATGGAACATATTTAATACCAGTCCATATGGACGCATACAAACATAAGGGATACGAAAACGAAGGGGAAATAACTGGCATCCATAGTGTTAAACCAAATTTTAATTCAGATTATAGACTATGTTATGTAGTTCAATATCCAGATGGATTTGAAGACCTAGTGCCAATTTCAGAAGTTAAACATGGCAATTATAAAATTGTAGGAAGAAATGAATTGGCATGAAAATTACCTTTCAACGTAAAATAAAAATAATTTAATAGAATAGGAGGAAAATATGTTAACTTCATGTAAAGAGAATCAATTTCTTGTGTTTTATTTTGATGATGGTAAAAACGTAAAATATAATTTATCAACAGGAGAAACAATTGGCAAACTTGGTAAACCAGTAAAAGATATTCGTACACAACTTAGGGGATATGATTTATTGCAAGTCATAAAATCATTCCAAGATCAAAATTACAGTAATTTCTTAAATTTTCTGGATAGAAACTTTATTAATAAATCACATGCGGAAAAATATCATTATAGTGGTAGAGTAGATCGTATTACAAATATAGGAAGCTTCTTATCGAAAATTGAGAATTATAAATATCTTGAACAATATTTTGCATGTGGATTACAAAAACTTGACTATAAAATAAGATACAAAATAACTGAGATTCCCAAAAATCTTATTAAACTGTGTAAAACACACAACATTGAATTGAGTAATAATTTAGTTGATGCCTATAAATTAAAACCAGACTTATTTTCTAATTTATTAAATTATGAATTTACATCTATAAGCAAAATGAATATCCAAGATATCTTATATTTGAATGATCATAATAAAAACAAATTTGATCAATTAATAAACTCACATAATTATAAATCAACATCATTATTGCAATACATAGACAATCTAATGACATTTGAGGCTCTGGACAACTTCCATTCAGTAGTGGGTGAATTATTAGACTATTGCAATATGATGAGCAAAATAAGTCCAAAATATGAGAAGTATCCAAAGAATTTCTTAACTACTCATAAAATTGCTACACGAAATTATAGTCGTTTAATACAAAAGTTTATAGAGGAAGATTTTAAAAAAGTTATTGATATGAAATTAGAGCATACATATGACAATTATAAAATTATTTATCCTAAGACTACACAGGATATAAAGGATGAGGCAGTACAGCAGAATCACTGCGTTGCGAGCTACATTCAAAATGTTATTGACAGAAAAACGCATATTGTTTTTCTGAGAAATAAAGAAAATATTGAAAGGAGTTTAGTTACATTAGAAATTAAGAATTATAAAGTTGTTCAAGCTAGAGGAAAATTTAATAGAGAAGTGACCAAAGAAGAACAAGTTATTATCAATAAATACAATGAAAAATTAAATAAAATTTATATTAAAAGAAAAGAGGAAATAACATGTTAAATACTAATAAAATTGAAGTAGGTATGAAGGTAAAACAAACTAAGGAATTGCCATGATTTAATTTCATTGATAGAGAATTTGAGGTAAAAGAAATCAAGGATTCAGTTGTTATGTGTGCAAGTGGATATATGGGATTTGGCATTGCAGAAAGTGAATTTTTTACTTACTTTGAATTAGTAAAACCAATTGTTAAAGAAGAAGAAATTGAGTTTATGACGATTGAAATTGTTGACGGTATTAAGACTACTAGAAAAGGTAAATTAACCATTGTAGAACTTCCTGATGGTTCTAGAGGTGCATCTAAGTGTTTGCCTACAGATACATATGATGCTCAAAGAGGTTATGATATTGCTTTTCTAAAAGCAGATATTCGTGCTGATGAAAAAGTTATGAAGATTAAGAATAAGAAATTGGCTGAGTTAAGAAAGTTTTAAAAATATCAAGTAAAATATAATATTGTGTTTTCTGAAAGTGTTGATACAGTAGGCTTTTAGAAAACACAATATGGCATAAAACTAATCTTTGACGGGATTATGAATAATTAAATAAGAGAGGATATGAAAGAAATAAAAAACGAATATAAAGTTGATGGAGATATAGTAATTATTTACCTCAATAATAGGAAAGGTGAGATATTTGAAACAGTAATTGATTTAGAAGATTTTGATAAAGTAAGTGCCATAGAAGGGACGTGGTTTTCATTTTATTCAAAAAAGACAGAATCATATTATGCAAAATACAGTGAATATATATCAAAATTAAATAATAATAAAGGAAGACCAAGTTATACTAACGTCTATATGCATAGATTGATCATGGATGTTTTACACGAAAGAAAAATATACATAGACCACAAAAATCACGATACTTTGTGTAACCTCCGACATAACTTACGTTCAACTAGTAATGAAAATAATAGCAAGAATCGTAATGGTAAAAACAAAAATAATACTTCAGGATATAGGAATGTATTTTGGACTAAAAAAGATGAAAGATGGTTAGTTATGCTTCAGATAGAAGGGAAACAGACCTGTTTTGGAAGATTTAAATTTGAAGACTTAGACAAAGCAGGGGTTAGAGCTGAAGAAATGAGACAAAAATATTACAAGGAGTTTGCTGGCACTAGTTGAAATACCCAATAGATTTAACCTTTGATATGATTATAAATAATAAAATAGGAGGAGTATATATGAGCGCAGATAATGGTATTTATATTTTGGAGTGTAAAGATCAAAACAGAGTAATTCATGCCCAAGCAATTGAGAATTTATTCTATAGCCCTTTAAATCATTACGATGGTAATTTAGTCCCTACTCGTATTGTTGAATATTATGGGAAGAGTAAATATACTAGAAATAAAGATTTAGCAAGATCAATTGCGTTTTCAATGGAAGAAAGAGATCGAGGTACTGAATATGGTGTCAAGACTTTTAAGACTAATAAAACATGGTATCAAATTGTTCTGGAGGCAAAAGAGCTTGCTCCTAGAGAAATTGAAGCAATGAAAAGTAGAAATAAAAACGGTATATATGATTGGAACATTAAAAACTTAGAAGCAATTATAACCCGTTGAAAAAAGAATTTATTTGTTCATACAATATAAAAATAATACTTGTAATTCTACAATAACTAATATATAATTATTATTGTAGAATTACAAAACAAAGAAAAGAGTTGATGCATATGGGAAGTTCATTAATCGGCGATTCACAATTAAACTTTTTCGCAACTCAACCATTTGAAACATATCGTTTATTAGGATTGCTTGGCAGAATTGATATTGATTACATGAAAAAGAATTACCTCAAAGAATTTTATACAGAGCAAGGAATATATCAAGAAATAGCAATGAAGTCCCTCGATTATCAAGTCCCTATAGACTACTGTTATTTTGATAAATGGTTAAATTATAAAGATTATGATAAAATTAAACAATATTGTGAATTTACATTAGGACATGGGAATCAGTTTCCTATAACAGTTTTTGATGGTTTTGCAGGGAATGGAGATTTCTTAGATGTATTTAAGTCATTTATTCCTAAGAAAAATAATAGTAATGACTTCTTATTGGTTTCTAATGAATTAGAAGAGCATCGTTATGATATTGCTAAAGATAATTCAAATATTGATGATTGTTATAACTCCTCATTCGAAGAGTGGAATGTAGGAAAAAATGTCTGTAGTTTATTTTTGTTCAATCCTCCCTATGGGCAAACTTTAACTACTGATAATAATGGAAAAACAATATCAATAAGAAATGTTAAGCACTATTTAAACCTTATTTTAGAAAGAGGAATTATTTATAATCCCACAACATCAAAAGATTACAAAACAGGCTATATCGTCTGTGTTATCAGAAAAGATGATTTTCTAGATTCTCTAGGCATTTTATCTAAAAACTTTGACATCCTTAAAAACTCAATCTATAAAACTAATCCAGAAGAATATGCTAAATTTAAGCAATATATTTTCATTGCTCATCTAAAGCGATTTCCTTATGACTTATCAAACTTCCTACAAGCAATGGATTTCCAAAAACAATATTCAGAAGTAAAAGCAATAATCGAATCTGAACCAGAATTTAAACTATCGCAATATAATACTTATCAATCCATGAATTATCCTTACATCGACTATGATACAGCAAAAGAAAATAATAAATATATTGAAGCACCCGAAAACCATATCAGTAAAAATGATTCAATATGGAAATGGGTAAGAGGAATCACTGAATTAAAAGATTTAGGTGGAGAGAAATTAGTCGTTCCTAAACCATTAAAATTAGGAGAAATTAGTAATCTCTTAGCGTCTGGAATGATTAATGGAGAAATATCTTTAGAAGATGGTACTGGTAGGCATGTTGCAATTGGTGGTACTAAGAGTATTGAGAAGAAAGAAATAATTAAATACAAAGATGATAATGGGGATAATTATACAGAAACAAAGATTATTAAAATGAACCTACCTTATCTCAATATTTTATGTTCTGATAATGGTAAATTAATCATAAAAGAGCTTGGAGGAGAGTAATTAATTTGATTCCTTATCTTAGAACAACAGACAAAAACACGATAAATTGCAATGCTGATTTAGTTATATTGGACAATGGAGATCCAATATTAATTTCTCTATGTGACCTACATATCAAAAACAGAAAAATATGCTCTGATTTAATATCTCATTCCTATCATATTACTTTAAGAGACAGAGAAGATATATTCTTTGAACAAACTTTATACGGCAGAGAAAATCATTATAGATACAAGTCAGATAGAATGGAAAATGATTTGACTCATACCATTATTTATAATACTAGAATTAATGATTATTGTATTAATTGGAACAATGAAGATAAGAATGAGATTCTTACAAAATATTTAAGGAACATTCATTATTTACCTGTGACTAGTGAAATTGTAAAAATGATTTTAGATAAAGATGAAGCAAATAATGCAAAATATAAATCTTCTAATTATGGTTGTGTTAGTGAATGTACTGTTTATACTAACAATCCTTTATATACTGATTTGAAAGTATATAAGATTAATGTAACTTATTTTAAGCAAAGTTTAAATGCTTTGACATTAGAAGGATATGCAGAGGACTTTGATTGGAGTAAAATTGAAGATATTGAAGAGTACATATTCGCTTTTCTTGGTCAGATTAAGGAAAGATTAAAGCAGAATGTAAGAGTTTTGTTTGATCCTAAGAATATTAATCAGAAAATGTTTGAAGGTAAAATCGTTCCTTCAAGTGGTCAAATCCCTGTTATTCAAGGAGGATTAGAAGTTTTAAAGAGAAGTAGATTCGTATACTTAGCAGCAGAACCCGGATTTGGCAAGACAAATATTGCTACTAAAATTAATCATTGTCATCTATATTCTAATAAACAAAACTACGTCACATTAATTGTTGCACCAGCAATTACACTTACTCAATGGGAAAAAGAAATTAAGTTAAGTATTGATAAAAAAGATAAAGTAGATATTTATGTTATCAAAAAGACATCTGAATTTATTAATATCTACAATAAAAATAAATTACATTTCAATAAACCAACTTATTTTCTTGTTGGTAAAGAAACGCTCAAACTAGATGCAAAAAGAATCTCTGGTGTAAATATTAAGACAATGGAAATAAAACATAAAAAAGAAGTGCAAAGTGGTGGATATTATAGTTATTCACAAATCAAGGAAGTTAAAGAAAAAATAACTATCGCATGTTGCCCAGATTGTGGTAAGCCATTGCAGAATGAATTGAGAAAAAAGGAAGATGTATTTTTTACTGAAAAAGATTTTCAAGGTAATCCTAAAAAGAGTAATTATAAGTGCTCTAATTGTGATGCTGTATTATGGCAAAGTACGTATGACAAAACTAAGAAAAGTAGTTTAATAAGATTCATTAAAACTAAAAACATTCATTTTGATTCTGTAATCAATGATGAAATTCATGAATCTAACTCAAATTTTTCACTTATCGGAAATTCAACTAGAACACTATTTAATTATGCTAAAAAGATAATTTTGTGCAGTGGAACCTCAAACAATGGATATAGTAGTTCTTTATTTAACCTATTTCTTGGGTTATTACCTAACAAACTAAAAGCAAATGATGTTATGGAAATAGAAAAATTTATTAAAGCATATGGAACATTAATGGCAGTTTCAAAAAAGAAAGATGGAGAATATTATAGGTCTGGCAGAAGCGAAATCAAAGATAGTGAGTTCAAGGAAATCGAAGGAATCAATAGTCTGATTTTCACTAAATATCTTGCAGAGAACTATATCTTTGCCACTTTAGAGGATCTAGGAAAGGATTTGCCGGACTTAAATGAATATTATGTACCAATCAGTCAAACGCAAGAAATGGAACGACTAGAGAGCAATCTGTGGCATGAAATTAAATCTGCCAATGCTTTCAATGCTAAGATGTACGAGGATTCAATTGTAAAACACTATATTAACAATCCTTTTAACTGGGATAGTATTCCAATCAATAGAGGAGAAGAAAGTTATAAAGAAGTTCAACCTAAATGTATTGCTGATTGTATTCTTCCAAAAGAACAGGCAATATTAGATAGAGTTTTGCAAGAAGTTTCAGAAAATAGAAAAGTTTGTATATATGTTGATTTCAATGGTGGTGGGGAATACATGAATGGAGATACAATTTCCAAAAGAATTGAGAATTTGTTGACGAAAAATAATATTAAATTTTTTACATTAAAGTCATCTGTGCCTAATTATGAAAGAAAAGAATTATTAGAGAAAAAGAAAGATAGTTTTCAAGTATTAATAACCAATGCTAAATTATTGCAAGTTGGTGTCAATCTTGTATTTATACCAACCTACATAAATTATATGCCTAGTTATCATGTAAATGTTGTTAGTCAGTCAAACAGAAGGGGATATAGGGCTAATAGCGTGTTAGAGAATAGAATTTATCACTTGTATTATGAAAATTCATGCGAGAATGGGATTATTAAAAGATTCCAACGTAAGATGTCTGAGAGCAAAGCTATTGTTGGTCAATTTGATGTATGTTTAGAGGATGATGATTCGATTAGAACTGCTAGTAAGTTAAGTAAAAAAATTAATGATAGTTCTATTAAATGATTATTTAGTAAAGATAAAAAAATATAAAAAAAATTACAAAAAAGGAGAAATTAAATGTTATTAACCAAAACTGTATTAATGAAATGGAGTTATTCAAATAAAAAACGGTATGAAAGTAATGGTTATATATTTACTAAATGGAAAGATGAATTTAATGTTAAAGTAGAAGATTTACCAGATGGATCAAATGCGTTAGTTGAAGTAAAATGTGATGGTTGTGGGGAAATAATAACTAATTTTAGATGGGTAGATTATAAAAAACAAATTAAAGAAGATGGTAAATACTATTGTCATAAATGTGTTATGAAATTATATGGAGGAGAAAATGCCAGATTAGCAAGATTAAAAAATAGTATATCCTTTAAACAATGGTGTATAGATAATAATAGACAAGATATTCTTGACAGATGGGATTATGAATTAAATCAATTAACTCCAGATGAAATTAATTATTCCACAAACAAAAAATATTATTTTAAATGTCCTAGAGGAATACATAAAAGTGAATTAAAAAGTATAGTTCATTTTACAATTAATGGACAAGAAGGTTCAATAAAATGTACTAAATGCAATTCCTTTGCCCAATGGGGTATTGATAAATACGGAGAAGATTTTTTGGAAAAATATTGGGACTATGATAAAAATGACAACATAGACCCTTGGGGAATTAGTTGTGGTAGTAATAAAAAGGTATGGATTATATGTCAAAAGAAAGATTATCATAGTAGTTATAAAGTAACAATATATAACTTTAATAAAAAAAATAATAGATGCCCATCTTGTAATTCTAATAGTGGCAAAGTACATAAATTGGATAGTGTGGGTACTGTATACCCTGAAGTATTAAATGTATGGAGCGATAAAAATAATAAATCACCATATGAATACGCTCCTCATAGCGATAAAGAAGTTTATTGGAAATGCGAATATGGTATACATAGTGATTACAAAAGAAATATTGATTGTTCATTAAGATATAATTTTCATTGCCCAGAATGTCGATATTCTAAAGGTGAAAAAATAATAAGTGAATATCTTATAAGAAACAATATTTTCTATATTCCACAAAAAGAATTTGAAGGTCTTGTAGGGTTAGGTGGTGGATTGTTGTCTTATGACCATTATTTACCTAACTATAATTTATTGATTGAGTTCCAAGGTAATTATCATGATGGAACAGTTAGTAATCAAACAGAAGAAGAGTTTGAGTATCAAATAGAGCACGATAGACGTAAAAAAGAATATGCACTATCAAATAGTTATAATTTTCTTGAGATATGGTATTGTGATATTGATAATATTGAAGAAATACTAAGCAAAACTATTGAAGGAATTATATACATAAACTAATAAATAATATTTCTTGACATACTATACCCAATAATGTATAATCTATACATAGGACAAAATAAAAACAAAGGAGAAATACACAAATGAGAAAACTACTTGCCATATCAATTATTCCAATCCTAATATTGTCGGGCTGTGGTGCAAAATCTAATCAAATACAAAAACCTCAAACACAACAATCTCAAGATCAAGACGATGATGAAGAAATGAGTTGGTTCGAGGATGAAGTTTTAGACATGGATGATTGGGGTGAAAGCAAACACAAGAAAGTCAAATCTAAGACATCTACAGGCACTTCTAATGCGACAAAACCATCTACTGATACTAAATCATCTACTGTCAAATCTAAACCTAGTACAAGCAAAAAGAAGAGTTGAGGATACTAATATAAATATTTTAAATATTTCTTTGAAAGTACGGAAAGGAGGTGAGAAATAATTAAATTATACACTCAAGAAGTTACTCATTGCCTAAACTGTCCAAATATCTTTTCAATACACACTAAAACCAAGACTGAAAAACATATCAGTGAGTATAGATGTAAAATTGTAGGAAATACGAATTGGAAATTCATACATATGCAAACTGAAGGTAATTATTTTCCAGAATGGTGTCCACTAGAAGATATTGAAGATGAATCATTTTGTAATTGTAATACTCGAATAGAAAATGAATAAATTAAGGAGAGTGTTTCTTAATGAAAAAGATTGTAGAATTAAAATACATAAACCCTTTAGAATTTGTAGCAACATATACTAGGAAAGAATTATCAGGAGAAAGAGACAGTCTAGAAGAAGAAGCAAAAATGCCCATCATTGATATAATTTCAAAAATTAGTGAGAGAGATTATTTTAATTTATTAGAAGCGTTCGATAGATTTGCTCCAGAAGTAGGGTTTTTATATTGTGGAGAACATGATATCTTTCATGAATATGAAAAATGTCCATTCTGCCAATTAGGGATACGAGTTGATCAATAATATAAAATATTAGGAGGAATACATAAAGATGAAACAATTAAAGTTATACAAATTTAATGATGGTGATTATGAACATTGGATTTTAGCAAACAATCTTGTTCAAGCAATAGATTATTTTGTTCATGATTATTGCGGAGAAGATGAATCACAGTTTGAATATGGTTTTACCATTAGTTTAGTTGGTAATGAAACATTAGATATTGAATTTGAAGATGAAGGAGAAAAGACTTCTTGGAGAAAGATTATGAATGAATGCGAAGTTATACCAATTTGTATTGGGACAAATGTAGATTAGGAAGGAGGAGTTTAAAGTGAATGTAAGATGTATTAAGGATGTTATATTAGAAACAGAAGATAAAGACGATATGGATAAAGGGATCAGATGTTTTACTTCTAGAAAAATATATCCAGTAGATCAATATACTAAAGGCTATTTAACAATTGATGATACAGGTAAGGAACATTTTCTATCAGACAATTGTGATCAGGAAGATAAAAATGATAAGTCTTGGTTTAATGAACATTTTGAATTAGTTTAAATAGTCGAATTTAAATGCTTTAAATTTGTTTTAGTATCCTTACTAAAGTTTCAGCTATAAAAGCAACAATAAGAGTAATTACTGTAAATTTTGATACTTCTTTGACTCTTACATTGATTATCAGTAATATAATGAATAAAATAAGTATAAGAATGTCAATTAACAAATCTACCACTCCTTAAAGTTTTATTATTATCATAACCATTTTACGAATTATATATTCAAAACTATTAAATAAGAAAGAAGGAAATTATTAATGAAAAAGAAATTCATTGCAGGAATTATTGGATTGTCAGTTATATGTATGCCATTAACAGGTTGTCTCGAACCAGATAAAGCAACTCAAGTAATGAAAGAGCAAAATGAAAATAAGAAAAATCAAGCAGCAAATATGATGGAACAAACACCTACACCAAATTTTAATCGTAGTCTAGAAAGAGAAAATATTATCAATAGACTTAAAAATACTAATGATCCAAATCAATTAACTTGGATTTATCCTATGAGCGCAGGGAGAGTTATTGGAAGATTCCCAGTCAGAGGTAAAATTACTTCAGGCGGCAAACGTTTAACATCTACACAGCAATTTCTTTCAGGTGGTAATTATACTTTAGGCGAAGCACCTGATGAAATGGGAGCCTATGGTTCAAGTGGAGATTATGTATTTTGGTTTGATCCTGCTGGCAGAGGCCCGTTTCAACATAGAGGTGATTATTTTGTAACTCCTGTACCTTATAAAATTGATTTAGGATATGGAACAATTACTTATGAAGTTGATGCAGGCGAAGAATCAAAAAGAAGTAATTATGAAGATCAAATTAAAAAGAATCAAATAAATGGAGGTAAATAATAATGAAAAGTTTAGGTAAAATTTGGTTGTCTGTATTAGGAATTGTATTTATTATTGGATTTGCTGGATTTGTATGGAAAACAGTTCTGTTTCCTGTCCATGTACTAGATAAAACTGCTGAAACTGGATATGGGATTGTGGATAAAACACTTAATGCTGATAATGCAATCTTTAATTATGAACAATTTTATGATCTTTATCAAGGAGCAAAACAACAAGCAGTTAATATTTCAAATAGTAAAACTCAAATTAATAACTTAAAAGAAACTTATGGCGAAGATGCTAGTAAGTATCCAAAAGATGTACGAAATGATTTATCTTTTCAACAACAAACTTTAGAGGGATATTTAATACAATATCAAAAGATTGTATCTGAATTTAACTCAAACAGTAAAAAATTAAATAGGGAATTGTTTAAAGCAAAAGAATTGCCTTATCAGTTGCCAATGGATTATAAAGAATTAGGAATTTAGTGAGATAGAGGTGTTATATGTAGTGTGTATTAAGACATGCATATAGCACCTACAATCAAAGCAGTATATGAAGTTATAAAAGAAAGGAGGAGAACAATTAATGAAATGTGAATCATGTTTACTTCGTGGAGAAGATGAAAATATAGAAGATTTTAATTTGCAATTAAATGTAACCGAACATCATTATCAAAAGTTCAATATCAAAGATGATGGAACACTAGAATACATAGATTCAGATGCAGACCAAACAATACATTTGGAATGTCCTCTATGTGGTACAAAATATGATTTAGATGTGGATTATCAAAACTTTGATTTACAATTGGAGGAACGACACGTTATCACAAGATTGGATTTTGCAGGAAATTATAAAGATGTAAATCCAATTGTAAATCTTAATGATTATAAAATTATTGAGAGGAAAGGTAATTAAATGAGATTATGGGCTTGTGCTTATCAATATGAAGAAGATGTATTTTATGACTTTGCACAAGATGATACTGCATATGGAATTGAATCAACTCAATTGTTACCAACAAAAGAAATTGCACAACAATTAATTGAAGATTTATTAAGTGATGATTATGTTCCAGTAGAAATTGAAATACATAGTTATAGAGAGAAAGGTATTATGTCTTATAGCATTGGTAGAGTGGATAGGTGGGCAGAAGATAATGAATGGAAGGATGAGGATTAATGTTTAATATGTTTGGTTGGACTTCTTTGTTGGCAGGATTATATATGATTATGGTGAGCATTATGATGAGTACAAAAAATTTTAGATCAACTATTTTCTTTAAATTTATACCACTTATTTTAGGATGTGGGAGCATAGGATCGGCATTAAAACTATTCGATATTATAGCACTTAAGTTATAAAATAAAGAAAGGAGAATTAATTATGGATATTCTAAACTTACATACAAACGTGTACGAATGCTACACCAATAAAGTAAAAGGAAATAAATTCCTAACATATGAAATGGTGCAGAAAAAACTCACCAGAAATTATCACTTATCCAAAAAAGTAAAATTAGGATCACAGGAATTATGCCTATACGGATGTCTTACTTTCCTAGTAGGAGAAAATTGTGTCTTATGGTTAAAGAATTATGTTGGAACTGATACATCTTGGTTTACTAAAGATATTAAGAAATATGAGAAACTGAATGAGCAATTAAGAATTGACAATAATGCTAAAGAATTAAAGTTTGACTAAATACTAAAATAAATATATAATGGAAGAGAGGAAGTAAATAATTGAATAATATGAACAAAATTATGATGCTTAAAGCAAATAGTCCTGCGATACATAAACTAGGTGATATTGGTCGCAATATTGATGACAAAATTAGGATTCATTCAGAAGATGATACACATTACATAGGGAATTTTGAAGAAGGATTTGGATTTATTAATGTAAAGTTTAACAAATTAAATTGTAGACCATTAACCAAAGAAGAAAGAGAAAATCTTAATGGTAGTTGGTATGGCATCAATGGCAATCCATTGTATAGAATTTATGTTGACGAAGAAGGAAATATTATTAATGGTAAAGTTTTAACAGTAAAGGGTATTATCAGTAAAGTTACAGATTCATTAGGAAATGATAAACATAATAATTTTATTAATTTGTCAGTTGAGTTTGGAGAAGATATTTTAATTGGTAGAAGCATTGTTATGTTGACTAATAAAGGGCCGATTACTACTTCAAGAGTGATTGATGTTGATATTAAAAATAATCAATATATAATTTATACTAAAAATAGTATCTATTATATAGAGGTTAAATAATGGCTGAAAAGATCATTGCATATCTTAAACAAGAAGCAGATAAAGAAGTTGCGAGAAAAGTTAAAGATATTAATTCGTATTTTAAGAAATGCTATTATAAGCACAATTTGAGACGCAGGTAATACATATTGAATGACTCATTAAGGGAGGTATAAGAACTGAACGAGAATGAAGAATTTGATAATTGGATGAACGAAGATGATGATCATATAATTAAATTTGAAGAGAATATTAATGGAAATATTTTTGCAATTGGAAGCTTAAATTTGAATAAAAATACAGGGAGTGTTTGTTTTTACGAATATCAAGGAATTCATTTATTAGATAATGTAAATTTAGACAAAGTTAGATATGCACAAGATTCTGACGAATGTAGAAAAAATCTTGTAGAAATTCTTCAAGAAGTACATGAATGGACTGTTTGAAATTAAGAATTTAAGTGGAAAGGATGTTAAAATCAATGAAATTAATTAAAGAAGAGTTTATTGAAAAACAATTTACCATTAGTGTTTCTGAAAGCGAACTTGGAGCAATATTAATTAATAGGTATTGGCAATATGTCTAACGACGAAATGAAAAATATAAGAAATGATCAGTATACATATTTAAAGAAATTACCAGAAGATAACTATCAAATGTACAAACAGATAAAGATAATTTTAGGAATGTCAGTTTGAGAATTTAAGTTGGAATAAGGAAGGATGAAAAATAAATGAGAAAAGTAGAAATGATTGTAACCAACGAAGAACAATTAAAAAATCCAGCAATAGTATATTCTATAATTACACAATGGATGCGTGAAGCAGGAGAAGATTTTGTAGATACTAATGAAAGTCTTATTAAAGGTGAAGAAATACTTGATTGGATGCTTAATAAAAATTATTGCACTAAAGAAAAATATGACTATATTATTGAAAATGATGAGACTTGGATACAGGATTTGTTGTTAGGATATGAAACTGGATTGTTAAATGGAGAAAGTTTTCCTTCTGGTAATAAAGCATATCAAATTATTTCTGAATACATATCAGAATCAAAAGAATTACGAGAGAGATTTATCTATTACTTTTGTACAAGTTTTAGTGAAAAGAAGGGAGATGAAAGTAGAGGTGGTATGAGTGGGAGTTATGATGCAGAAGATGGATTTTCAATTTGTTCTCATATATTAGAAATTGATTTGCAAACAAATACCATGACAAAAGAAGAATGGTTAGATCAGAAATGGTATGCCGATATTTCATTTACTGATGAATATAATTACTTAAAAGAAATGAGTTTTGAAGAAGCAGATAAACTAAGTGAAGAATTAGGTGGTTAGTCAATGGAAGTGTAGTTTTTAATGGATTTAGAAAGGAATGATAAAATGACAAGTCAAGAACAAAAAACAATTGATAAATTATATCAATTAATGTCAGACATCCAAAAAGAGAACAATGAATTCAGGAAACAAGTAAATGATCTTACGACTAAGATTAATACAAAAGTAGACACTAATCACTTACCCATAACTTTAGAACAAGATATTTTGTCAGTAGCACAGCAATCAATTCAAAGTGCAATTAAAGAATCTATGACCAAATATGATAGCCCATTAATCAAACTTGTTTCTTCGGTAATAAATGAGCATTCAACAGAATTGAGACAAATTATTTCAGATAGTTTTAATGAAGTAATCAAGAAGGATGATTTTAAGCAATCAATTATAGCAGGTTTCTCACATAAAGTTGCTAGGAGTATTATCAGTAATAATGATGGATTATTTGATAAAGTTAGTAATGAATTAAAACAAGATACTGTGTTTAAGTCTAAAATGGCATTAGCCGTAGCAAATGTTGTAAATGAGTGTTTAGATGGAAGGAGGTTAATCAATTGAGTTCATTTAGAAAAGAATTTAATACATATACTTTGGAAGAATTAAAAGATAATGAATCTGGTTTTACTCTTAAGGAATCATTTGTCCATGAAGATGAAGTTAATAGTATGCTTAATTCAATAGAAAGTGGTGTCAATATTATTAAAGAGGGATTAGAGAAAATACAAGGATTAAATGAAATTGATGACATTTATACTATAGTAAAATTATTGTCTGATAAATTATATTAATCTAGAGAAAGTTTTAAGGGATAATGGAAGGTGGTGATGATATATATGTTTGTAATATTCATTCTTGCAATAGTTATCATAGTACTATTCTTAGCAATACCACTATACGGTAAAATTGGACAGAAGATTGAAAATATAGAAAATAAAATTAAAGAGGAGATTAAAATTAATGAGAAATAATTTTGAAATTGGAGATTTGTTTGAAATGAATAAATTCACCAAAGGTTTAATTACAGTTGGAGTATCAGCAGTTGTTTTACTTGCAGGTTTTGCTTTATCTACTACAAAAATTAATCCAGGACATGCAGGAATTGTCTATAATGTATCTGGTGGCCTAGAAGATATTACATTAAGTCAAGGATGGCATATTGTAGCACCTTGGAAAAGCGTAAGAGAATATCCTATTTCTACTGAAACCGTATGGTTGACTAAAGGTGCAACTGAGGGTTCACCCAATGATGATTCATACAATACTTCTACAATGGAAGGTAAACCTGTGAACGTAGACGCTTACTTTACATATCATGTGAATGTAGAAAAATTACCTGCAATATTCAATCGTTTCAAAGGTGCAGATATTGAATCAATCCAATCCGGCTATCTTAAACAACAAGTGAAAACAGCATCACAATCTGTTACATCTAGTTATAGTGTTCTTGATTTATATGGCAATAAACGTTCAGAAATACAAAATAAAATTCATGACATATTGATTAAAGAATTAACTCCATTTGGTCTAGAAGTTGAAACGTTTAGTTTTGGAGAAATTCGTCCTGATACTGACACTATGAAAGCAATTCAAGCAAAAGTTGATGCACAACAAAAACTTCAGCAAATGGAAATTGAATTATCACAATCTACAGTTACAGCAAATAAAGCAAGGGTAGATGCTCAAGGGGTAGCTGATGCAGCAGTTATCAAAGCAAAAGGTGAAGCAGAAGCTAATAATCTATTACAAGCATCTTTAACTGATACACTTGTTAAATATCAATCTGTATTGAAATGGAATGGGGCATATCCTCAAGTTGTGGGTGGAAATCAAATGATTCAATTGCCAATTACAGATGGATCAGGGAAATAATAATAAATTTAAAAAAGAAAGAGGTAATAAAAATGTTTAACAAATTAATCGAAATGGTCATGTCAAATCCTAAACTAGCTAAACCAATGGTGAGTGAATTGGTAGATCAATATAAACCTTTATTGTATGGAATTGCAGAAGAATTATTTAATATCTATAAAGATTATGCTAATAATACTGAATATTTTGCTACTACTGCAACTGCTAAAAAGAATCAGTATGATGCTTATGTCAATGTAGGGTTTTCAGATGAACAATCTATGAGTTTAGTGTTAAATGATGCCAAGAAATTAGAAGAGAAATTGAATAAATTATCTTCAGGTGTTAAATCGAAAAAGTAATAGGATATGGGGAGTTAATTCTCCCCTTGTAAATAAAATAGGAGAGTGGTTAAATAATAGATATAAATAAAACCATAGAAAAACTTGAAGAATATAAGGCGTATGAGCGTAGTAAAGACCCATTTAATATTGAATTTAACAGGTTAATGAATGATGTGTATCCTTATGAAAAATTACATAGTATTTTTAAACTCGGTCAAGCGCATATGTTAGCGATGTTTAAAAATAACATATATCAATATATTTGTAATGATGACAAAGATTATATTGATGCTATTGTTAAACAGTCAAAGGAAGATCCAGAAATGAAGGGTTTCTTAGATATCTTGATTAAGAAAGAAAACAAAGATGAAATAAAAACTTGAAGAAACTGATTTATACGTTAGTAAATTTGAAGCTAATAAAGAATATAGACTAGAGGCAGATACAAAAGAATATGGTCATATTGCTATAAATAGGACGTTGGTTACTAAAGTTGACGTTGAATTGAATTCTATTGAATTTGAGATTCTTGCAGATAATAAAAAACAAGCAATTCCGATGTTAAAAAACATTTCATTTACTATGACAGACAACGATGGGAATATTGTTTTGAAGGTTTAAAAATGTTAAATTGGTTGGATTATAAGAAAGGAATGATAAAATATTGTATCAAGTATTTGACAACGAAAAACCAGCAGATTGTTTTAACTATGATTCAAAATATGGTTCATATTGGAGTATTTCTATCTATAGGACATTCGAAGAGGCTTGTGACTATGCCAATCGTTGGCTTGGAAAATTAAGTGAGGGAGTAGTTTTTACTTTAAATAAACCTTATGATTATTCTGGTTATGGAGATATTATTGAAATTAGAGATATAAGAGGAGATTGTGAATATAAATGAAAGAATCAATAAAATTAGACAATGGGAAATATGAAGTTATCTTAGATCAAGATGGAAGTAAGTTTAATTTTCATGCTCTAAGATATGGAGAGCAATGGAGAGATTTAGTCGGAGATAATCTTATTCTCGCTATGTTCTATAAAATTCAGGATTTAGAAGATAAATTGTTATCTTATGGAATTAAGTAGAAGAAAATGTTAGATTTTTTTTGAGAAAGAAGTGAATAATAATGGCAGTTATTTATGATTGTATGTATTGCGGAAAAGGAATCAGTTCAGACATGAATTTTGAAGGAAAAGCAATAGACTTCCAGAAGTGGTTTGATGATAAAGTTAAACAATTGTCTGATAAATGTGAATGTAGAAAAGATGGTACTGGTTGTCGTCATTTACATACTGAATCAACTCATCCTTATGGTTGGATTGCATGTAAAGATTGTGGTAAATTAATACATTAAATTGTAGTTCAATGAACCATTCGTTTTGGATTCTATAAAAATAATAAAAAGGAGAGTAATAAATGGGAGATATTAAGAAATATACAGATATTGTTCGTCTAGGACATAGATCAACAGTAGGAGTTTTAAACGAAGGGGATTACATAACTATAACTGAAAAATTAGACGGTTGTTTTCATTATGATACATTAATTACATTGTCTGATGGAAGTAAGGAGAAAATAGGCAAAATAGTTAATAATAAAATGCAAGTAGAAGTAATGACATTTAATTTTGAAAATAATAAATTAGAGCCGAAAAAAATAACAAGTTGGTTGAATCATGGAAAAAGCAAAAAATTTATATGTATGACGTATCAATCTCCTCTGAGACAAGGTGGTAGACCTAATAAAATTATATGCACAGAAGATCATTTGTTTTGGACGAGTAATGGTTGGAAAGAAGCAATACATTTAACAAGCGAAGATACTATATATACTTTTATGGAATCATTAGATTATGTCCAAGAACAATTGATATTAGGAACAATGTTAGGGGATTCTTCTGCCTATCCAACATTAGAAAATTACTCAAATGAGAGGAATAGAGGAATCGTTTATACCCATTCCAATAAACAAATAGAATATTCACAATTTAAAAATAAAATATTAGGTGGAAATTATTTAAAAAGTGAGGAAATAACTACTGGTTATGGAAGTGAAGCAACCAGAAGTCTTAGTATTTGTAGTAAACCAATAAATGAAATGGTTAATATGTGTATGAATGAAAATAATAAAAAACAGGTAAATGCTGAATGGTTACAAAATATAAATCCTATTAGTTTAGCTTTTTGGTATATGGATGATGGAAGTTTGAGCCATAACGATAATCAAAAGGATAGGGTAAATTTACATACAGAAGGATTTTCAGAAGAAGAAAATGATTTGCTAATAAATATGCTAAAGGATAAATTTAATATTATTTCTTCTAAATCATTTTATAAAGACCGATATTATAAAATAATATTAGATACCTATAGTAGTAATATTTTCTTTACTTTAATTGCTTGTTATATTCCAAAATGTATGCAATATAAATTACCTCCTGAATATCAAATGAACAAAACTTTCTGGGATTATTATATAATTACCAATACTGATGGATTATTTCCTATTAAAATAACAAATCATAAGGATATACCTTCTTACTTAACAACAATGGATAATTATGATTTAGAAATAGAGGATAATAACAATTATTTTGCCGGAGGAATTTTAGTACATAATTCTAATGCGTCCTTAAAACTTAATGAAGAAAATAAAGTAGATGGATTTTCTAGAAATGGGCCAGTAAATGAGTCTAATACTTTAAGAGGTTATTATAATTGGATTAAAGATAATATTAAACCTGAATTGTTAAATCCAAAGTATAGATATTTTGGTGAATATTTAGCATCTCATAAAATTCAATATAAATCTGAATATTATCAAAAGTTTTACTTATTTAGTATTTATGATGATGATTTACAAGAATATTTATCCGATGACATTATGGAAAGCGAAGCAATCAGATTGGGTTTAAATACAGTTCCTATTTTATACAAAGGTCAATACATATCATTTGAACACTTAATGAGTTTTGTTGGTAAATCAGATATGGCAGTAAATTATGGTGAGGGAATTGTAGTTAAAAATGTAAAATATAAAGACAAATATGGCAATCAATGTTTTGTAAAACTAGTTCATGAAGAATTTGTAGAAATACAAAAACAAAAACCTCCTAAAGACCCTAATCGACCTGCTACACCAGAACAAGAATTTGCAAATATGTGCGTTACTAAAGCTAGAATTGATAAAATGTTACATAAATTAGTTGATGAAGGTATTCTTGAATCTGATTTTGGGATTGAAGATATGAGGGTAATTCTTAGCAACTTAGGTAATAGAATTTATGAAGATATTCTCAAAGAAGAAAGTGACTCTTTGCCTGAAGGTTATGAGGTTCAAGCATTAAGAAAAGCGATTGGAAGTAAAATACCTAAAATTGTCAAGGAAATTATAGCAAATCCATAAAAGGAAAACCCTGTAACCCTTGCTACATAAGGGTTTCTAAAATCAAATAATCCAATAAATGGATATTTTTATATGCTTATAAAGGAGGGAAACTATAAATTGACATTAATCCATTGCAGAAACTCAGACTGTAAATATTATTGGGAGGATTCATGTACAATTGCTTTAGAAAGTAGGAAAATAATTGCACTTGATGAAGACGGTAAATGTGAAACACAAGAAGATGGTATTAGTGATTATTATAAAGATGGATAATTTAATAAATACTAAAATAAAATATTGACATATGGTTGTGAAAATGTTATACTTAGTATGTGGTTAGATTATGTGAAATAAATAAGAATTGAGGTGAGAGAATGAAAGATTTAGTAGTTGGTAGATCAGAGGGAGTTGCTTACTCAAACAATAATTTTACATACAGTCAGTTTAAACAACCTAAACAACCTATTAAACCAATATTAAAACATACTGAAACACATTTTATTGATCTAATGGTTAATGAAATTAAAGAAGCAAAAAGCGATACTGATATTAAAAATATTCTATATCAAGTATATATTACTACTCAAATAGATTCTATGATTAGGAATGAGTTCGATTGCTATAGAAATAATAAATAAAATATAAGGAGGATATAAATACATATTATGCTTAATACATTAATGAATAATGCTAGAGTTTATCAGATTACTTGTGTTAATTGGGAGCATATTGAGATGGGTTATGTAGCTATGTTAACAGCTAAAGAAAATTATAATTTTGGAATGACAGATTATAAAGATCCAGACTATGAGGATAGGCCACGTAAAGAAGTGTCTTTCGTAGGAAAAACAGTGGATGAAACATTACAAAAAGCATGTGATTTTCTAGATACGTTGAAAGTTTAGTTTCATTCTATATAGGAGGTGATTTAATATTACATATTTAGCTTGGTATACATTGGTCATTACAGCACTATCTACTTTAATAGTTGTTTTTGGAAGTAAGAAAGAATCTAGTGAACGCTTTTTAATTGCTTTGTTCAATGCACCAGTTATAGTGTTTACTTATAATTATCTGTTCAATAAATAAAGTATTGGAGGAATAAAAATGAAAATTGGATTCGTTGGTTTAATTGGAATTATATTAATAAATCTAACTATTGGAGCATGGTCTGTAATTGAAATACTATCTTGGTTTGGTAAATCAATTCCTATGGTAGCAAATATTGCAATCGGATTATTTTTAGGTGAGTTTTCAATCCCATTAGCCATTGTAGGAAAGATATTGAAAGTTTGTGGAGTATTTTAAGAAAGGAGATGTAAAATATGAACATAGTAATTAATGATAAAAAGAATTTTAAATTACCAAAAATGCCTTTTGTAGTTTCAGTGGGCACTAATGATTTTAGATTAGTTACAATAAAAGAGAATAAAGAAGGATATAATTTCTTTTTAACTGATTTCTATAAAGGTTATACATGGTCTAGTGATTTATATACATCTGATTTTCTTGAAGAAAAACTCAAAAGTAAAGAATGGTTAATTATTGAATCAACTTTAACCATTGAAAATAATTAAGGAGGTGATAATCATAAGAAAAGTAAGATTCCTTAAAGACTTTAATTACTTCAAGAAAGATACTTATAGAGTTATTATGGAAGAAACTGCATTGCATTATCGTATTCAAGTTAATTTGGATAGTGATGAGCTATATTGGTTGCATAAGACAGATTGTGAAGATTTGTTTGTTGTGGTGGAGAGGAGTTAGATATTAAAAGTGGAAAGAGAATTCATTAGTGTTGGAATGAAGGTAATACCTCATTCAAAAAGCGTATGTGGTTATGGAGATTTAAACAGCAGTATTAATTGGCAACATGCTACAAGGATAAATCAACCATATTTATTTGTATCAAGTATTTATCCTGCTTATATTGTTTTAGATTTTATAAAAGATTCAAATAGTGGTGATTATTTCTTGCCAGAAGATTTTGAACCATACATAGAAGAAAATCAAGAAATTAATAATGAAAGTAGGAATATTAAAATGAAAAAATCTGATCTAAATAGTTCAATGTTATTTAAAATGCGTGATGGGGATTTGTGTGCTTTACTGGATGATAATGAAGGTAATAAAGTATTTTGCAATAAAGAAGATATTGAGCAAGGATATAGTTCATATCATGTATCAATTAATGATTATGATGAGGAATTGTCTAGCGAAGGTGATGATTATGATATTGTTGCAATTAAGCAATTGGATAGTTGTGTGAGGGTTGTATGTGATGTTTTAGAGGAGAATGAACCAGAAGAATGGGATTGGGTTGAAGAGGTTAAGAAGGTTGAGGATGTAGAGAATGATAAATCAGATAATGAAAAGAATGTAGTAAATAATATCACAATTAATATTACTGTTGATGCGAATGATGATCCGGCTAACTTCTTGAAACAACTTAATGATGCTCTTAGGAAAAATGGATTTCATTAAGAAAATAAATTGAATGTGGAATTTTAATTGGTTTGTTAGAAGTTAGAAATAAAATGTTTGACATGGCTTTAGTTGTGTGGTATAATTATTAAGTAGGTTAAAAATAAATAATATTTTAGAGAAAGGATTGGTTTGTTGAAGAATAAAGGCAAGCGTAGAGTTCCGATAAAAATTTGTAAACCGCCACCTTCTTTCAATATATTTTAAGAGATCATGTGCATTAAGTAATAAAATAAAATTATTGAAAGAAGGAATTAAACAATGACTGAAAACAATGCAAATACACTACTTAGAGAAGCTGAGAACAAAGTAACAATTGAAGGAACAGTATCAGAAATTAATATCGAAGTAAAACAAGTACAAGGTAAAGAAGCGATTACTGGAGAAGTTGTTATTCAAACAGAGGAAAATTCAATTCATACAGTTGATGTTTTCGCTTATAAATTGAAAAAAGATGGAAATGATAATTCGGTATTCAAAGGATTGACAACAATAATGGATGAATATAAATCCATTGCAAAGGTTGGCAAGGAGGAAGCTGATAAAGTAAGAATTACTGGGGCAAAACTTGTAGTAAATGATTACTATAATCCTGCTGGCGAATTGAAGTCTCCTATTAAAATCAATACAAATTTTGTTAATAGATTAAAACCTGGAGAAGAGTATGAACCAAAAGCAGAGTTTGAAGTGGAAGTATTCATACATAAAATTAATGACGAGATAGATAAAAAAACTGGCGATTTAACAGGAAGAAAAATAATCAGTGGATTGGTTCCTATTTATGATGGAAAAGTAGTTCCTATGGAGTTTATTGTAGCGGATAAAGAATATATTGATGCCGTAGACTCTATGTATGAAGCAGGTCAAACAATTAAAATTTATGGTGATTTGATTAATACAGTGTTTACTACCAAAAAAATAACTGCCGTTGCAATCGGAAAACCAAAAGAAACTACAACAACCATCACAACAAGAGAAATGGTGTTCACTGGTGGCACAGAGCCATATGTTGAAGATAGTCCTTTACTATTCAACATGGAAACCATTAAAAATGCAATGACAGTAAGAGCAGAGCATCTTGAAGAATTAAAAAATAAAAAATCTAATACTACAAGTGGAAAAGGTAAAACTACATCTTCTACACCTAAAAGTGGAAAAGACCTACCGTTTTAAGAATTGTATAATTAAAACTAATTAGTGAATAAGATAATAAGGATAGGTGAATACACCACCTATCCTCCAAATTGAAAGGGGATTATTATATTGGATATTTTTAACCCACAAGTGTCTGTTGTTGCAAAAGGTTTAGAAGGAAAAACAATTATGGTTTATGGCGGGAACAATTTAGGCAAGACGTTACAAGCAACAAGAATGAAAAAACCATTATATCTTCCATTTGAAAAAGGACTAAATGCAATTTCAGGAGTGCCACATGTCCCAATTAATTCATGGGCAGATTTCAAGAAATGGAATAAACAATTAACAAGTATTGGATCTGTGGGAAAAGCCAGAGAGTTGTATTCTACTATTATTTTTGATGAAGTTGAAGCATCAGCTAAATATTGTCAAAAGTATATTAATAGCGTGTACGGTGTTTCAAGACTAAAAGATGGAAATGAAGGATTTGGCTTATGGAAAGAATATGAAACCGAATATTGGACAGAGATTAATCAATTGACAGGTGCAGGATATACTGTTATCTTCATTGCACACAAAACAGAAAATAAAAATGGCTTAACTCTTCCAAAAGGTGATAAAAGAGCATTAGAACCAATCATTGACAACTGTGATATTGTTGTATACCTAGAGTCAAATGGCGTAGATGAGGATAAAAAAGTAATTAAATCATCTGGATATCTCGCTCAAACTGATACGTATTTTGCCAGAAGTAGATTTGATTATATTGATACATACATCAAAGAATTTACGGCAGAGAATTTAGAAGATGCTATTGTTCAAGCGATTCAAAGACAAGAAGAGGCTGAAGGCGTTAAAGCAGTTTCTTTTCAAGAACAAAAAACAACTTTTGAATCAGAAGTTCTTGATTATGATCAATTAATGACCAATATCGGTACTATAGGTGAAAAGTTTATCAACTCTGATAATGTGACGCAACTTGTGGAGATAGTAGAAAAATATCTTGGTAAAGGCAAAAAAGTGAGTGAGTGTACTAAATTGCAAGTAGAAGTAATGTCTGTTATTTATGATGATCTAGTAGATAGAGCAAAAGAATTGTCAATATAATATAAGTATTGTGAGTAGGCAGGTGTTAATTTATGCCTGTCTACTTATAATGTATTGGAGTTGATTCAATGGGAAGAGGAAGACCATGCGTATGTCCTTTGTGTAAAACTACGGTTAATAAAGAAGATGCATTTGAATATAAAAAGAAATATTACCATGTTGATTGTTTTAGTAGTATGTCAAGACAAACCACTAAAATAGAAGAGAGTAAACAAAAACAAAAAATTGAAAAAGTGAAAGATAAACTACAAAAAGAAACTTCTATTCAACCTGAAGCAGAAATTTCAGATGAAGAAATATTGGCAAAAGATGTGCTATTTGATTATCTAAAAAAATTACTAAAAATACCAAAACTTAATGTTAAAACATATAAATTACTAAAAGATTATTATATTACTTATAAATTTAGTTACAATGGTATGTTGACTACATTAAAGTATTTTTATGAATTGCAAAATAATCCCATTGTATCGGACTGCGTAGGAATTATACCTTATACATATGCTGAAGCTCAAGAGTACGAACAGAGGAAAAAAGAAATTATTAAACAAGTAAATACATTTGATATGACTGAAGCAGTTACTCCTAAAGTAGTTAAAATAAGGAAACAAAATGAAAACAACATTAAACTAATTAATATTGACGATTTGAGGTGAACACACTGAGTCTATCATGTAAGCGAAGCTACCTTCAAATACTAGGTTGTTTATTACAAAATCCTGAACTATTAAGTGATAGTAGATACACTGTTGATAGAGATGATTTTGAAGAAATATTTCATAAGATGATTTTTGCTTCAATACACAACTTATATTTACAAGGCGTAAAAAGTATTGATTACATAGCAATTGACAATTATTTATCTCCATATGAATTACAGTATAAAATATTTAACGAGAATAATGGAATGGATTATATTATCGAGTGCAAAGACAATAGCAATCTTAATAATTTTGATTATTCTTATGAAAGAATGAAGAAATTCAGTTTGCTAAGAACTTTTATTGAACAAGGAATTGATATTGATGAAATTTACAATGAAGCAATTGTTGAGCCAAGAGAACAAGAAAAAATGCAAGCAAAATTTGACAATTTGTCTGTTCAAGATATTTTTAACATAATTGAAAAAAAAGTTATAGATATTAAAAATAAGCATTTAATGAACATAAGCAATCAAGGTCAAAAAGCAGGAGAAGGGTTATATCAGCTAAAAGAAAAATGCAAAGAAGCACCTGACATGGGTATTCCAATGGCAAGTAATATAATGAATACTATCGCAAGAGGAGCAAGATTAAAAAAGTTTTATCTAAGATCAGCACCAACTGGTTTGGGGAAAAGTCGTTTAGCAGCCGGAGATGCCTGTAGTTATGCTGTACCTTACATATGGGATTTAAAAGAAAAGAAATGGATGTATAGAGGCATATCAGAACCTACTCTATATATTACAACGGAATTAGAAATTGAAGAAGTACAAACAATGCTTGTGGCCTATACTAGTGGAGTTGAAGAGGATAAAATATTAGATGGTAAATATAAAGAAGATGAAGAAGAAAGAGTAAATCAAGCAATAGAATTTATTGAACAATCTCCATTGTGGATTGAATATATGTCTGATTTTAACATTGAAGACATCGAAACAGTTATCAGAAGATATCAAATTGAGAATAAAGTACAATATATATTATTTGACTATCTACATACATCCATGAAACTTATGGCTGAAATTGCTAACATATCTAAAGGTATGAAATTAAGAGAAGATCAAATATTATTAATGTTCTCAGACAGATTAAAAGCAATGTGTAATAAATTTAATGTTCATATTGATAGTTCAACCCAAACAACTGGTGAATACAAGAATGTAAAAGATGCTGACCAAAATGTACTTCGTGGAGCTAAAGCCATCGCCGACAAGATAGATTTAGGAGTCGTAGCATTGGAGCCTACTGCATCAGATTTAGATTCATTAAAACCCATACTATCAAAAGGAATATATCCTGTGCCCAATATGGTTTACCATATTTATAAAGTAAGGCGTGGCAAACTTTCAAGAGTGAAGTTATGGTTGTATGTTAATCTTGGCAATATGCGATTGACGGAATTATTCCTTACAAATAATAAATACGAGGTTATTCCTGTTGAATCTACAAAAATTGAAATGATTGATGCTATACTTGATGAACATTCAGTTGATGAGAAAGAGTTAGTAATAGATAAGGAAGACGAAGAGAATTCAACTAAAGCACTCTTTAGTTTTTAGGGGTGTGAATAAAATGCTTGATAAAGAAAGAATTAAACAAGAATTAGATGAACAAGATATAATAATGCTTCTTAAAGACTTAGGTAGTGAAGATTCACATAGAGACAAAGACAACAATTTATTATTTCAAACTGTTTGTCACAACAGTAGTGGAGGATCATATAAATTACATTATTTTAAAGATAGTAAGACATTTCATTGTTATACCGCATGTAGTGATACTTTTGACGTTTATGAATTAGTAAGACGTTCTAAACTAAACCGAAATATTAAACTTAGTTTTTACGAATGTATCAAATATGTTGCTGCACTTACTAATAAGAATATCCATATGTCTTCAATATTCTCTAAGCTTGATAAGGATTATATTATAGACGATTGGGATTGGATAAAAAAATACAAAAGAGTTTTAAAGCCAATAGTAAGTTTATCTGTGGTAAATGATACTGTACTTGATGTATTTCAAGGAATCTATCATCAAACATGGATCGATGAAGGTATATCAATTAAAACAATGGAAAAGTACGGAATTAAATATTACATTAAAGATGATAAAATTGTGATTCCTCATTATGATATTAATAGCAATTTAGTTGGTATTAGAGGCAGAGCACTAAGAGAAGATGATATATTAGCTAAAAAGAAATATATGCCCCTAATAGTTGAAAAACAACAATATAGTCATCCATTAGCTTTAAATCTATATGGACTAAACCATACTCAAGAAACGATTAAAAAGATTAAAAAGGTAATAATATTTGAAGGAGAAAAAAGTTGCCTTAAATGCGAAGATTTTTATGGTGAAAATAATTTTTCTATTGCTGTATGCGGTATGTCAATCTCTCCACAACAAAGGAGTATGATATTATCTCTTCAACCTAAAGAAATATTTATTGGATTTGATAAGCAATTTAAGGACACTAATAGTAATGAAGCTTATAAATTTGCAGAAAAACTCCTTAAAATAGCAATGCCATTTACACCATATTGTCAAGTATATATATTATGGGATGATGCAAATTTACTTGATCACAAAGATAGTCCATGTGACAAAGGAAAAGAAATTTTAGAGGTTTTAATGAAAC
>Ga0209318_1000717_pt1 | contig 28705 bp, 57 predicted proteins | sample RifGroE1_FD_183999 | JGI IMG/M metagenome (GOLD analysis project Ga0209318, IMG submission 183999) | Groundwater microbial communities from Rifle, Colorado, USA - Groundwater E1 (SPAdes) (version 2) | ecosystem: Environmental > Aquatic > Deep subsurface > Groundwater | place: Rifle, Colorado... | reverse complement strand
CGATTGTTGAATGGGCTTTCCCATTTTATTATCTCTTAATTAAAAACCTATCTTCTCAATTGCTTTATCACATTCTTTATAACATAATAAACAACCTATTCTACAATCAAAATAAATATTATGCTTTTTACAGAAGATATGAAATATTCCTTTAGTAGTTTCATTTCCAAAGTCATCTTTAATATTTGTGTTTAAATTTTTAATATTTTCCTTTGTAATTATTGGTATAAGCATAATTAAAATCCTATCTTCTCAATAGCCTTGTCACATTCTTCCTGAGTAAACTTGCTGATTTCAGCCGTGTTACCGGCCCATTGAGTACCCACCTTAGCATCCAAGCCAATTGTGAAACTCTTTCCCTTATACGTGAATGTATGTGTCAAGTGATCTTTAATAATTAACAAAATTTGAGGTAAGTTTGAAATCTGGCTTTTATGAAATCTAAATACAAACGAATCATGAACAGTTGTCATGCAACGAATGTCAAAACCATCTTTGCCGAGCCTGGGATCATTCACTACTTTAATCATTCCACGATTGAGCAACTCTGCTACGGTTGATTGAGGCTTGTAACTATAGGCATTTCTGAATAGTGCTGCATTCATTTCACCTAAGAATCGGCGAGGCCGGCCAAATAAGTTGTAAAGAACCCTGTTTTTCTGTACTTCTTCTTCGATTGATCTATGCCAGCGTTTGAGTCCAGGAAAGCGATCAGAATAATTATCGAGAAGTCGTTTACATTCTGATTGAGACATAAAAACTTCTTCTTTTGCAAGATTGTCAGAGAATGTTTGAGGTCCCATGCTATAGTTAGATGCGTGTACAACCTTCTTGCCCATGTAACGCATGGTAGATTTCTGATCAGCCTTTTTATTCTTTGCCTCATAAATAACTTCTTCAATTGGAACGCCAAAAATTTTGCTTGCATTAAAACTATGCACATCAATCCCTGATTCGAATGATTGAATCATGTTGGCATCTTGAGTAAGGTATGCAACTACATGAGCTTCAGCCTTAGCAAGATCACACTCACACATAATCCAATCAGGATCAGCAATGAGATAATATTTAAACATATAAGGCTGGTTTTGCAGATTTGTTCCTGTACCTTGGTAAGTCTGTTCTGTAGCAATACGTCCTGAAACTGTGCCAGTTATTTTATGATTACATCTAATTTTATCATCTTCATCTACAGTAACATTAAAGTAAGTAGATAAAAGCTTTTGATATTTTCGCATTTTAATAATAAGTCTAGCTTCTTCAGAACCCTTAATGCCTTTCTTTGCTATTCTATGCATGGCTACAGCATCACAAGAGATCGCTCCAGTTTTGCGATTAACATATGGCTTGATCATGCAAATGCCATAAAAATACGCAATCATTTGCTTTGATGAACCTTGGTTAAGTTCTTTACCAGTTAATTTATTTAACTTATATTGAAGAAGTCTAAGTATTCTTTCAAGGGCTTTTTTTCTTTTACTAATTTCTTTCTGATCAGTCAGGATTCCGTTGAATTCCATTTCTATGAGTGGCTTATGGAGGTTCATTGTATAATCCATAGCATCCATAGAATCGAATTCACTTAACTCTTCAAGGAGTTTCTCAGTTATTGGCAATAAGTAGGCTGAGTCTTTGGCATTATAAGTCCAGTATTGTGGCCAGTTTTTGATAGCCTTAAGGTGCGATTGCTTACCTTCGTCCTTATAGTATGGAAAGTATGTGTAGGTCGAAGTTAGATAATCAAGCCCCTTTGGAAGTTCAGTATAGCATATATGTTGTGCAAGCATTGTATCAAAATAAAAGTTATCTGTTTTAATCATCATGGTACGGAAAGTAAACATGATGTCGAACATTCCATTTTGACAAATCTTACCGATAGCTTCATCATTAAGTATTTCGGCTAGGCCAATCCATATCTTTATCTCTTCTGCTGTTGCCCAATAGTTGCCCTGGTTGTTCATTAGAGGCACAGACATGGAGAGGATCTTGTTATCGTGATATACAGCCAATGAGTAGCAGGTAATAAATTCTGGCGTAGCCTCGATGTCAAATGCTACATATTGCTTTGTCTTAATCAATGCGTAGAACTGCATGATTTCTTCAAAGCTAGGCTTGATTTTTATTTCTACATTATCAACTAGCAATTCTGGATCTTCAATGATCCGCAGAGCTTTTGTAAAGTCTGCAATCATTGTATAGAAGTGAATAGGCTGCCCGTATGGGAGGGTGAAAGATGGATGATAAGACAAACCGATTATCTTGCCTGCCAGTTTTTCTTTTAAGTGTGGGAAGTCTTCAGCATGGTAGAATGAACCGCGATACTTTGTGATTGAATCAAACTTAGGTTCATCCAGCAATAGTCTCATTGGAGTTGCACCGAGCAACATTATGACTTTGCCTGGAAATTGAGCAAGCTCATCAATTAATGCTGCTTGCAACTTGCTCCAGTTTGGATGGCGGTAGCCTTTATCTGTCCATAAGACAGCGGTATTGTTTTTTGGAAACTTGGCTTTGCAAGCATTAGTTAGATAGATTTTATATCTTGCTAGTCTGACGGCTGCACAGATGCGATTAAGCTGAGATCCTGTCGGCCCGACGAATGGTTCGTTCTTCAGGACTTCGATTTCGCCTGGAGCTTCGCCAACCATGGCGATTTCGGCAGTAAGTATGTTATCAGTTGGAGCGCACTCTACAGCTAATGCATTGAAAGAACCTTCTTTCTGCGGAGATGCTGTAGTTGATATGCTTGGGATTATCATAAAATTCCTATTAACTTGTATTAAATTATTGTATTTTAATATCCATCTTCATCCATCAAGTACATTGTTTGAATATCCATATCACTAAAGGATTCATCATCACCCTTAAGATCAATATAAATAAAAGAAGCTTCTTTATTTAATCTTTTATTTAACTTTTTATAGATATTTAATTCTTTATCCTTAGTTGATATAGTTAATATACTAGGAATTTTCATATTCAATCCTCATATGTTTGCTCATAATGAGTAGCACATTTTTCAACATCATACCATGTATTAAAATCACCAATAGGTTTTCCATTATCTTTAAATTTAAATCCGGCAGCTTTTAAAATAAATCTTATATGTACAGCCAGTGATGTATGAGGTACAGTAATATTTTGTATTTCATAATCTGTAATAACTTTATGAACTGTTTTCATATCCTATCCTTTGTCAATGCTCCTGGGTTCGGAGCTTTTATTTCCTGTTTACAGTCTAAGCAAAGATAAGAACGAACCCGGATAACATTTGCACTGATGATGTTGATAGCAAAGTTATAGTTTGGCTCATTTTTATAGCCGTTTGGCCAGCTCTTGGAGGCAAATCCTATTTCGAGTGGCACGATGTTTTTGTGTAGGCAACAGTTAGAACCAGGCGTGATGGGAGCTTTCTGTTCGGATAGTTGGCCTACTTTATATTTTGTCATAACTTAATCCCATTTAACTCTTGTATTTAGCCCATGGAAGTAATTCAATAAAATGTTTATTATGCATTTTCCAATATCTCCAATCACTATCAACACTCATAAACTCAATTAAAGCAGTTCCTATAATTGGTATTATAATAAATGGAAAAAATATTATTCTTAATAAAAACATAATTATATATTTTATAATCATATTAAAGTCCTTCTACTTCAGCAGTTATCCCAAGATAATTTTCAAGCCGCTGATAAAATTCTGGAATATACTTCTGGCTCTTATCACAACCAACTGGCATCATTTTTTCTTTAGCTGCACTAATTAAGCAGTTACCAGATCCAGCAAAGAGACTCATAAATAATGTGCCAGGCTTACCTAATGCTTTTAAGAAATGATCATAAAGCTCTATAGGCTTTTCCCACTGGTGAATGCGTTGACTAGAGCTGACTGTACTTATGTTAATTGAAGATGATAAGCTAGGAGTATTGAACTGTGCATTTCCCTTACGCAGCAAGAGGAACATTTCCCAGTTGCTCACCATGTTTGTTTTCGGCTTATTGGTGCTGCCACCAACTTTGTTCCATGAACCGGGAGACTGAACGCCAAACCCGATCTCTCGTGCAATATTGTTAATCTGTATAAAATGTTCTTTGCCTGTCCAGACTAAAGCCCAACTACAGTCAAGCATCTTTTCATATACTAAGGGAAGATAATTGAAGTAGAAATCATAAAGTTCTTTTTCATCCCAATCTTGGGCTTTGCATTCGATCTTGTTTGTCTTACCATAGTTATCGTTAAAGTCAATCGCATATGGTGGATCGAGTTCTACCATTCCCACAGAGTTGTTAGGAATCTTGTCGAGGAAAGTTTTGTAATTTTCAGCTACATAAATTACTTGGATGTTAGATCTGATTGGTTCTTGCTCATCGTTAAGGTCTTCATCATCTTCATCGACCTCAACAAGTCTTTCTTTAGCCTGCTTGGTTTTCTCAAATACATTCTGAGTTACCGTATTTTTTATAGGGGCTGTCATGAATCCGCTCTGTAATGCAACTAAGCGTTCCTTTTCTGTATCGGTAAAACTTCCCATTCGCTGAAGAGCCTTAGCTTGTTCACCAAGAGCTTTGTAGGCTTCCTTAGCTCGGCCTTTAGTAGACTGTTCTTTGAGGATCGGGAATACTTTGAGGGCTTCTGCGAATGCTAGATCAGTAGATAAGCCGCCAAGACTGCACTTGAGCCTCTTGGCTGTTTCACGATATCCCCAAGATTTGCCTTCCTTGCCTGCGGCTTCTACCCAATAGTTATGCAGCTTATACTTGAGGTCTATTTCCTCATGCCACAAGAATTCCTTACGATCCATATTACTAAGAAGTTCAATCAAAAAATGATCGTCTTCAGTAATACCGTCGAAGACGCGGACTTCAATTGTTTCCCTGCCGAGTTTCTTAAAGGCTTCAATGCGATGTAAGCCATCGATTAGGACATTATTAGAATCTATGAGGATCGCATGAAGTTGGCCAACCATCGAGATTGAATCAGCCAAGCTGGAGATGTCACCTACTGCTGAACGTGCGCGATCTTTGATTATAATGTCTGAGACGTTTCTTTCTTCTATCTGAAATAATTGCATAGCTTTAACCTAGTTTAAATTTTGAAACTGCCTTTTGATTAACTCTATTTGCTCTGCTGAAAGTTTACCAAGCAAGTCTGTTGCATTCTTAGTAGGATCAGCCAGCATCTTCTTGCCGCGCTTTGTTCCAGAGTTCTTAGAAATATTCTTCATGGCAGACTTAGTGATTTTCTGAGATTTAACAAGTGCTGCATTCAGCGCAGATGTTCGCATAGTCCGAACGCGTTCAATCAATCTGGCTTGCTCAGGATAAGACATTTCTAAGAATGATCGGCAGTAAATACGATCCATTAGTGGCATCATTGGGCCTCATTAATTATTTTAACTTTTTAATTTCAGCTAAAATATTTTTAAAGTCTTCTACAGCAAGATGAAGTTGCATGGTGTTAGCTTCAGTTGCAGCCAATCTTTCAGGATGACTCCATTGTCCTCTACCAGCACCTTCATTACTACTTTTAAGTTCTCTTGGAGATAAAGCTTGAGATAAAGTTGAAAATCTTATTCTCAACTCTTGATTTAACTCATTAAGTTTTTCTTTAGCTACTATAGGCATAAGTTCTCCTTATCTATGATCTCCAGAACCACCTAGCTTGTTGCGTTCTTTACGATCAGAAAGTTTGTTAATATTTATAGTAGCTATAGTATCAAGATTATATCTAATATCATTAGCTAAACGAGCTAAATACCAAAGAACATCTCCAAGTTCTTGAGCGATTTCATCTTCTTTCTCAGTAGAAAGTTTTCCATTATTATCACGATAAATCTTTTTAATCTTGCCTGCTACTTCACCAGCTTCATTGGTTAAACCTAAAGTATGGCAAACTAACGCTTTGTCGGGTGGATAAATGTCAGTTGATTTTGCCAGGCTTTGGTATTCATTAAATGTCATTATATTATCCTTCGTAGTCTTAACTTCTTCACATTGATACCAATCAGAATAACTATCTTTACAAGATGTGTTCTGAAGACCATCTTTAGTACATGCATGATCTGGACCACCATCATGCCAATGCCATTTTTTATATGGACAGCCCATATCACTCATAATGTTATTCCTCTATACCGGGCAAAGTTAATGCCTTACCCTTATACATATAGTCAAGGACCTCATTCAGTTTTCCACCATTAATGATGCTTTTCAACGAAAGGAATATTTGCCTGAACAGTTTTGTCTGCTGGCCATGGTGAAAGTGTTCCTGGACTTGATCATACAAGTCTTTATCTATTCGTGCAGTTACTTTACATTCTTCTTTGAGCATTTTGTTCACCGTAAAAGGTTAAAAAGTTGTTCCTCAGTTATCTGAGGGATGTTGTAACGAGTTGCCTTTTCTATCTTAGTTCTGCCTGGGTCATCTCCGACGACCAAGTAATTTGTTTCCCTCGTTACTCCAGATGAAAATTCATATCCATAACCGTTCAAAATTTCAATCATAGTTTCTCGTGACTGGCTTAACGATCCGGTAATGCAATAAATTGCTTTCGCTTCACTAGGTAATGTGGCGAAGGAGAAGTTTTTCATTTCCTTAATTGCTTCGGTATAAATAGTAGCAGCTTCAACAAAGCTACGTTTTGCATTATCAGTTATGTGAATATTAATTTGGCCGGTTCTTAAATATTGGCAAAGCCTCAAAGAGGACTTATAAGCTAATCCTGGTAAGCCAAGCCCGGCTACAAAATGTGCCATTGTGCATTGATTATTCATTGAAAATACTTGTTCAGCGATGTTACTATAAATTGTTACGCCGATTGTATTTATAATGTCCGGCACAAGATCGTAGCTAAGAGGATCAAGTAAGGCCCAAGGCTTGGTTGAAAGAACTGAATAGCATTTTTCATTCTGGAGTAGCTTTTCTATAATGCCTTCGCCAACCCCGTCGATTTTGATACCCTTCTGAGAGTAGAAGTAAGCAATGGAAACGATCAACTTAGCTATGCAATTGTTTCCATTACAGACAAGGTGTACTCCTTCCCACTGGAGAATTTCACTACACTTTGGGCAATGAATTGGTAAATTAATAGAAATATCTGTTAAATCTTTAGGTCCATAATTACTTTTAAAAGCTAATGCCATTGATTGATTTCTTAAATCATTATTGTTAACTTCCAGGATCTTAGGGATTATCTCACCTGCTTTGCCCACAGATATAGTTGAACCTACCATGATATTACGATCTTTAACCCACTGAGCATTGTTGCCTGTTACTCGGTTATTAGTTGTGCCACAAAGCTCAATTGGTTCATAGACAACTGTTGGTATTGCCCTGCCGAGCCTACTAATATTCCATTCGATATTAACAACTTTTGTTTCTTTAACTTGAATTGGAGGCTTCCAAGCTATGCTCCAGTTATTGGTCTGTCCATTATTACCTGCGACTAGCCTAACTTTTTCATCAGCTACCTTAATCATAAGTCCATCCATGGGATAGATTTTTGACCATTTGTTATATGTATCAAGCAGAAAATCTCCCATAGCTTCTAAGCTACCGGAGTAAGTATACTCTTCAAATAGGTCGCCATGATTATGGGGTATTGCTGTCATCATGGCAGAAGGCTTGTCATATTTGCGGTCTAACCAGCCGGCGACTACATTTCTTGGGTTTGCTCCATAATCTGGATTCCACTCGTTCAGTGGGATGAGAATCTCGACTGGTTGAAAATGCCGCAGCTGAAATGGAAACGTAATGTATGGCATTAAGTGAGTTATGTCTCGTCCACATCTGCCGTCACCCTCAAGGGTTATATTTACTCCAGTATCTGTAAGGGTTATAACTGCTGCACAACCATCGTATTTGGGTTCGATCCGAAGTTTGTAGCTGCCAAATCTTGTAAGAAATGGCTTAAGGTCGAGCATGTTGAATGCTTTGTTCGTTCCATAGATTGGATGCTTGTGCCAGGTTTTGCCAGTAAGAGCAGTACGACCTTGTGCGGTATGGTAGAGGATATTGTTATGAGGGTCTATTGCATAAAGTTGTTGCCATAACAGATCGTATTCAGAGTCTGTCATGAATGGTATGCCGGAAGCATAGGCCATGTTTGCTTGGGAGATTTCTTTTATGAGTTGTTCGTGATTCATAGGTGAGCTCCTATTATATTGGAAAAAATCTTTTCCTACTTTTCTACTCTTGTGAGACAATACCCATCAATTCTGACGAGGAATGATGTTAGGTTGTCATCCTAGTATTGGCTCACAAGAAAAGAAAAGTTGCTGTTCACTTACTTGCGAATCATTCAACAGTTCGTTCATAAGTGAACAGCATGTTTTGCTTATTCCGATATCTTGTAGGCGTCACATCAACGCCTCGTTCAGAATGACATTGTTCCGGCAATGCCAGACCTAGCTAACTGAAAGTGGTAACTAGACTCTAATATCGAATTAAACTTGAACATAAAGCTCCGTTATTAAACTACACGAGCAATTTCATTCCTTGGCTGACCAACCCGAACTAGATTACCGTCATCGTCAGTACTCATACCATCGTTATAACTGAGTTCAGCCGTAAAGTTGAGTCCAACCAGATCAGATTCGTCGGTTTCCTGGTCGGGATCAAGCCCCAGGGCACGAAGGAAATCTTTAACCATCCGCCACATGAGGTTATTCTTTTCTTCATCATCGCCCTGATAATCTTTGTAGTTGCCATACCAGAGAGTATGAAAAATAGTTGATGCGTTATCTTCTCCGTCGACGTTAATAATGAGTTGACAACCATATCTTCCGGTTCGCTGAGACTTGGTCTCTTTGACCTTAGAGATGGTCAGGTCATATTCGCCAGCTTCAACAGGTGCTTTGTCAGGAATTTCGGACAGATTAGGAATCATAGACATAGTTAATACTCCTTTAAATTGTTTTTGATGCGTGACTAAAGAACTATTCTTCAGTCAAAAGTTGGTTGCTTTTAGTTAATTATTAGTTTTTGTTTTGAGTGTCTTGTTTTCTCCTTTTTATTTGTTTTCATCTTTTGGGTTAACATATTCATCTGTATTAGGCTTTTTACCTGTGACTGTTACTACAAAGTCAAGCTCTCCTTCTGAACTTACTGAAATAGAATTAAAAATATCATCTATAAATTGGTCATCCTCTTTATTAGGAATCTCAAAACATATAACGTCATTATAACTTTTTGGTTTGAATCCAATTTTCATAATTAAAACTCCTTTAATTAATCTAAATTAGTCACGCTGAGATGGATTGTGGAATAACTGTTTTGCCTGCCAAATAAGCTGCTGCCAATTGATCCATTGATATTCCTTCAACCTTTGGCATATCAAACACTCGTGACTTTGCTTCAAATGCAAGTTTTTCAGTAAAGAATATCTGCCTCTTAGTTCCTTGTGTCGTCAATAGGTAGGCTTCGTCAAAATCTGCTGCAAGCAACTGACGGAATTGACCGTTGACTGCGGGATATCTTGCTACTACTTCTTGATCAGAATTCATAAGTGTATGCAAATGGACAGTTACTGCAACTGCACAAGGAAGTTCCTGGAGTGAACTTACTAAAGTACTCATCCAATTAAGTAACTGGCCCCAATGAGCAGGCGCCATGCCCATCTTCATGTCAATCTTTTTACCGATGCCAGATGGAGTGATACCAGATTTCTTTTCGATTTCGTGGATTGCCTTTTTGTTTGCATTAGTCAGAGAGTCCAGAACTAACATGCCTGACTGTTCCTTCAGCCATTGGAATAAACCATTTTTTTCATCCTCCTGGAAGGTACGCCAAAAATCGGAAAAGAGTAAAGAGTCGGCTGAGAAATTATCTATGGTGATGTCAGTTCTTTTGGATGCTATTTTCTCTATTGTCTTTTCGCCTCCTTTATCGAACATATAGTAGTGAAGTGGTCCCTTGGTGTAGGTTGCTGTGAAGTGGGTTTTGCCAGAACCTGAATTGCCGGTCAGTAGAAATTTGAGATTAAAGATTCGTTGCTTTTCAGTTAGCTTTGTTTTGTTGAAATTTGGTACTGTAGCTGCCTGTGGATTCATTTAAAACTCCTTTAAATGATTTTAATAAACAATGTTTAAGAATTATTTTTCTCACATTGTATTAACAGTGTTACTTTTTTAACTATTTCATCAATTTCTGAATCAACTAATGTTCCTGCACAACCAACTTTTAGTATAGTACGCAATTTGCATAAAGCTGCAATAGCTTTCATGTTAATGCTTACAGCGTTTAAAGTGAGTTTAACTAATTTAAATACTAGAACTAAAGCTAATACACCAACTCCATAACTAATGACATTAGTTATAAAATTAGCTCCAATAAATAATGTAAACCCATCAAGTGCTTTATCACCAAGACTATTAATCATTACAGTAACTTTTTCTAGTTCTTGTAAGTCCATTATTATACCTCCATTAATCTTTGCTTAGTATTTGCTTCATGTTTATCTGGGTCCCATTCAGAATGAATAAATCCTTGAGGCGCTTTTTCCATCCAGTGCAATGGATTATTTCGGAGTCTGCAAAGATCATAATAAGGACAAGTTGAGCTGAAGGTTGTACAAGCATAGCCTGGATTCCTGTGGAAGGATTGCAATACATCCGAACGTTCCCGGCAGTTAACCTTATCCTCTTCAAGCAGGTTTAAGTTGTGCTGAATCTCATCGGCATAATGACAAAGATCAGACAGGAAGTGCTCAATAGCAGCGGATCGTTTGTTAATTGTAATTGGGACGAAGTCAATCTTGCTTTTCTGACAAAGAGCCACACGATACGTAATGGTTGGGATTTTATCATAAAAAATTCTGCCAGCGGTTAAATAACCGTCTGACTGGAATGACATTTCAAAAGTTTGTGGCGTAGTAGAGTAGATAGCTTTAGCGGTTTTGTGGTCGAGAATATCAATTCCATTCTCACCACTGGAAAAGATCAGGTCGATGCGACCAATATAATTTGGCAACTTCAATCCTTTTACAGATAGGTCGATGGAAAATGGTGCTTCAACAGCCAGGATTGAACGATTTTTTACATCACTTACAAGAAAGCGATCCCAATAGCCTTTGTACATGTTAGCGGCATGTCCGGGAGATTTGGGAAAGATTGCATCTTCATTTTTCCAAAATGGTTCACCATCAAGCTTCCAGAGCTTATGGAATGCTTTGATGGAGATTTCAGTGGCATCAAGAACAGATGGTGAAGAATCCTTAATTAAGATGTTGTACGTGGCTTCTAGGCCGTAATGCCAGCATGAGCCAAACACAAGGTGGATGGATTGTCCGGCAGGCTTGAGGTTCATTACATATTGGAACAGGAACCTGCGTGGACACGTGAGATAGGTGGATAATGCACTGTAGTCTATTTTTTCGTAAAAATTCATTTGAGAAATCCTCTCGTTGAATTTAAAAATGCCAGAGTTAGGTCATATCTGGCTACCCGATTTAACACCAACCTATAATTATTTAAACTTTCAATTATAAGTTTCGGTATGCTTTTAACTAAGAAGCCGATTCCAACATCGTCATGCTGGCGATACCTGTCAATTCAGGTCGAATGGTGCGCATGGACTTGCTATCCAATGCGTTTCCGGCATTAAAATTAAATAATTTGGTGAGATAAGGATTTGCACCTTACATGCAAAGACATTCCTGGCTCAAACGGAGTTCTTTGATTATAAATCATCTCACTTTGCTGGAACCTGAACCTGCGTCTACCTATTCCGCCACTCACCAAATAATTAATTACATTAAACTCCAGGGCAGGATCTAATATAATTAATTACCGATTGTTGAACTGGGCCAGAACTGCATCGCGAATTTCCGGAGGCAGATTGCCAAGAGCTTCCAGAGCCTTCTCCTCGGGAGTCTTAGTAATCCGAAGGGTCGGCTTCCAGTCGCTGAAATCCTCAGCCGTGATGGCTTCATCAGTATTGCTGAACTCGTTATTGTCGTCTTTCTCTTCAAGTTTGCGACGAATAACTGCGCGGAAACTGACCTTCAGCTGGTTCTTAATCATGTTCACGGTAAGATCCTCACCGAGAGCCTGTACCATTTCTTCAATGGTTCCGAGGTTAAGGACTGCCGGCTCAGTTACGGTAATTTCCCTGCTGGCCTGGTTGCTAACTACTTTGATCATGCTCATTTTTGAATCTCCTAATTAGGGGTTTGTAGAATGGGCGACATGCCCAATTGGTAGGTGTTATACAAAACACCAAACAAACTACTTTTTAATAAGTTTATCAATCTTTTGTTTCTTCTCTAAACAAAAAAAGTTCCATTCATTATCAACTGAATTTTTATTGTATCTTTCCTCCTTATCTATTTCAATATTAGAACTAAAAGAAAATTTGCCAATACACATTAGATATTTTTGAGCAGAGCTTACTATGTCATATTCGTTGTAACCAAGTTTTTGCTCTGCATAATATCTAGCTCTTACAGCATTTATGAAGTTTACAAAATTTCCAATAAAAATTGATTTATTATTATAAGTGATAGTTACTTTCCAACGCTTATCATAACGTAACCATCTAACTCCCTTAATACCTGAATGATTATCCTTATGTACATCTGTATTTATAACATTTCCAGAAGCAGAAATTTCACGAAGATTTTCAATTCTATTGTCTGCTCTATTTCGATTAATATGATCAGTTATTTTTGGAAAATATCCATGAAACATACAAAAAACTATTCTATGAACACCTACAGTTTTACCTTGTAAAGAAGTTATAATATAACCATCTGCATTTAATGTTCCCACGAGATCAAAAGTTTTTTTATCTATTAAAATTCCAATATCTGGAAGACAAAAATATTTTTCATGTAAGATATCATACCACTGTTTATCAGTTATAAACTCATTACTCATAGGAGTCTTTTTCGGGCTAAAGGGTTATCGTCGTTTGCCGTAAATTTTATTCACCCACCTTACCCGAAAAAGACCCCCCTGTCAAGCGTTTTTCGCCCTCTTTTTATTCTTTTTCACCCTGCCTTAAATGCTTCTAGCACCACCCGAGCAACAGTTAAATCCAAGTTTGCACAAGCAACTTTGGTGGGATCATTCCAGATTGGACCTTCATCAGCAGTTTTAACATTCGCTAATGAACGGGCCTCACTTTCTGTAAAGGCAATAATTACTTTGGCTTCATATTCATCATATCCAACAGAGTCAATACGATAAAGCAAATATACATTCATTTCTCCACCTCCTTTAGCCACTTATCCAGTTCAGCAAGATATCGCTTGTTTGTCTTGTTAATTTCTTCTTGTATCTTTCTGTAGGGTAATCCCCAACTATTTAGGCTTTCTTTACTTGAGGCTATTATATACTGTAGTTCAAGTGCATCTCTGGCTGCACGTATAGCTTCGATAGGAATAATCATAGTTATTTGCTTAATTCTGAGAGAAGGTTTTTACTTGCATAAGGTTGCAAAGCTGTTTGATCAATCGGAGGTGCAGGAAACATTTGATCAATGAGAAGCACAAATAATCCTACGATTATAAAAGATGCAAGGAAGAATAAAGTATTTTTTGTAGTATTCATTTTACCCTCCAAATATGTAATCTGGCTATTCGCATTATTTTCCTATTATGATCATAAGAGCTTTTACTTTTATGTATAGGAAGATGAAAAGTCTTGTGCAAATAAGTAAGAAAAGCATGAAGTATTCGAGTAATCTTTCGCACATTATTTCTCCTTATTAACTTTTTGTACGACTTTCTCAAGTGCTTTCGTTTCATTAGTAACATCAATCAACATGTATGTTTTGCCTCCTTGAGTTACTTTACAAATGCCTAGAGCGTCAACAGTTATGATAGGCACGAGGTTTAATTTCTTTTCAAGTTCAGCAATTGTTTTATTTTTCTCTAAATCAGCTTTAAGAGCAAAAAACATTATTATTAAACCAAAAATTATACCTACACCACATATTACTCTACCATTTTGCATATTTTATTCCCCCAAGTTATTTACTATCTAATTTAATTAAATCAGCTTTAAAACATTGAGTATCTATATAGATTCCTCCTAAATCATGGCACTTATCTTTTTTTATTTCTAAATAAATTATACTACTAAATACTAATATAACTAAAAAAATTATTGTGCTTATTGAAATTTTATCCATAATTTATCTCCTAGGTTATTTATTAATAATTAATATTCTTCTCCCAACATCTGTAACAAAGTAAATCAATTCGTTTGGCCTTTTATTGATGGCATGTTTATGATTCCATGCATAAAAACTTTCGTTGCGACCAGTCTGGTAAAGATTCATTCCGAGGAGTTCTGGCAAGAATTTGCGTTTGATCACAATTGGCTCCGTTACTTGAATTTACTCATAATATTCTTACCATTAACTCCAGCAAGAAAACATTTATCTCTGCATTTATAAAAAGATAAAAGTTTTGATTTTTTCTTAGTACCATCAGGTAAAATCTCATCTCCATGTTGAATTATGTGACGTTCTCCACAGTGAGGACATAAAATAAAGTCTCCAAGCGAAGGGTTATTTTTGAGTTCATCATTTCCTATGGTAAACATATTATTCTACCTCCCCACGAGCTTTAGCTAAAACTTGTTTAGCTTTCTCAATCCATTTACCATAAACTCGTTCTCCTGCTTCATATGCAAGTTCTTCATCCAGAGCTTCAGAAAGAATAGCAAATAAGTCTGGTGCAGTTTCAATAAGTGTAGCATTTTTCTCATGAACTGTTTCACAGATTAAATATCCTTCATAATAATCAAAATCCATAGGATCATTTCCAAATGTGTTTTCAGTCTTATGTTCAGTTATTATAAAACTTCCTTTACCTCTTTTCCAAGGTGCTGGAGTGAATTTTGTTTCCATATTATTTCTCCTTAAGCTCAAATATTGTTTCATAAAAAACATGAATTGCCATTGCTATCTCAAGGGTGTTTTTACCTCGCATGAGGTCAAGCATAACAGATAGACAGATTTCACAAGATAATCCTTCTCGATATAGGGTGATTATTTTCTTTAGTTGTCGTTTGTTCATAGGTTAGACTCCGTATTAATTATTATAAATTGCTGGATTTTTGCAATTTTCTAATGCCCAGGATACCCAATAATCAAGCCATATTAATCTAGCAAGTATTGGATCTTGATTAGGATTAAAACCTGGAGGAAGATTTGATGCTTGCTGACGTTTTAATAAAGCCTTTTTTATAATAATTCCATGCTGCTTTTGAATTATTACACATCCAGGATGTTCGTGCATTAAACCATTTTCTGAATTAAAAAATAAATCATATAGATCAGTTTCTTTGCAAAAAGATGACCAACCTCCATAAGAAGGATGCCTTGAATTATTTTTAGCTGACATAAAATCACCTGAAAATTCTGGTGCTTTATCAACACAAACCTTTTCTACAATAAAATCTTCTATTTCAGCACTATAGATTAGTTCTCCTATATAGATTGAATATCCCATTTTGATTTCTCCTCATTTAATAATAACTGCATCATTATATCCAGGAATTCTAGCAACTACTTCTTCAACTAAACCTTCCTCTACTGTAGTAACTTCTTCAGAATATTCACCATTAAAAACATAATCAGAGCCTTCATGTAAGCAATATACATCAGCATCCATAGGAAAGTTTTGTAGCCTAGTTATTAGTTCATGAACTTTCATAAGATCTCCTATAAGTTAATCAAGTTTTCCATCAAGTAAAGGTCCGAGATTCTTAATCACCTTCAAATAATAAACTCGTTGTAAATCAATTGGATAATCATAAGTTGGATTCATAATTTGATTATAACTACTAGGAACGCCTATTCTATCTAAATAACCACTATAAAATAATGATTTATGCAAAGGATTATTGCGTGCAATTTTAACCTCTACTACATAAAAACATCTTGATTCCCAACCATCTTTGGGTTTTATTATTGCAGGATTTTTAATATCATCACACATTTTTATTCTCCTTAAAACTTAACATCATTTTCAAGATCATTAATATGCTTACTAACAACTTCTTTAAACATAGTATTAGTATCACGTTCACTCATTTGATCTACTTGCCATTGTTCATAGGCAACCTTGCGGGCCTTGTCAAATGTGTGTGGCCAACAAGCTTCGCATTTGCTCACATCGAGTTGATGTAGTGCCCTGGATGAGGCTACATATAATATATTGGTTTCTTCAGTTGTTGGATTCCCCTGGTCGGATGGAACCTTAAAATCATTGGCCAGCCTCACTCTAGGCCATTCTAAACCTTTTGCTTTATGTGCAGTAGTTATGGTAACATCGGCTTCATTTGGATCTTCCACAGTTGATTCCAAAATACTTAGAAGACGTTCCCTACCATAGAGTTCGATTAACTTTAAGATGGGTTTAATATCCCCGCCCATTGGAGAATTGGAATATTCAACAAGATCGATAAAGTTCTTAAATAAGAAGAGGTCTGGATGATTTGAATATCCTTGGAGCTTGAGCTGAATTATAGAATTGATAAGGTATGTAAGTTGTTGCGTTCCACCTAGGATGTGGACAGAAAGATTTTTGCCCAGCGCTTCGATTGTTTCTGCAATAACTCCTTTGTTTGTTCGGCACAGGATCGCGTCTACAGCTGGAAGGGGTTCATAATGAATTGAAGACATAACATCGTCGTTGCCATGAAATGGCACATACTCGAATTGATATGGATAATAGCCAGTAATTATGGTGTTTGCCATATTGGCGATGTTTTCACCGAATCGGAAACTTCTAGTGATGTATAGCTTTGCTAGATTGTCATCCTGGAGTGCATTTACGGCCCCTCTCCAACTGTAGATTTGCTGGAAACAGTCGCCAACAAAGATCTTTTGGCAAGATTGATTCTTGATAACCTGTGCAATTACTGGATTGCTATCCTGGTATTCGTCAAAGAAGATAAAGTCTTTGTTAATTATTGGGTTTGTAAGTGCCCAAATTTTGAGATAAACATCATGAGTGATTGGCATAGGTTTATTAACGTCGGTCATTTCGTTAAATACAAGATTGGCATGTTGAACTAAATCTTCACGCATAATATCTAAGTCTGCATCTTGAAGAATTGTTAGTCTTGGCAAATGTTTGTACTGAATAACTTCATCGCTGGAATAACAGTACTTGCGAATCGTATTGAGAATTAAGTATCCTTTGTTGGCTGGACTATTATATAACTGCCATTCTCCGATGTCGAAAGTATCTGCTAGTTGTTTGCCTGTCAATTTGCTGAGCTTTCTCTTGTACTTGTAACCAATAGCTCCGTAAGCTAACGCATGGCCGGTTTTGCACATTATGTTACTGGAAAACTTGGTTGCAGCTTCTTGGGCGAGAAGTTTATTGAATGAAATGGATAGTCCATATCCTGACATTTTGCGAGCCATTGCAAGCAACAAGAAGGTTTTGCCCGAACCTGGTGGGGCTTGGATTGCATAATTGTTGCCGTCAAGAATGGTATTAACGTGCGATTCTTGTTCGGTGGTAAGAGTTTTACCTTTGTATTTCATTACCATGACAGGCTACCTTTTTTAAATGTATCTTAATATAACTGCCTAATTAATTGTCTTCGAGCTTCTCTTAATACTTCAGTTTTTTTAAATTCAGAAAGCTTCCACCAGTAATAATCATCAGCTCTGCATACAGTTGTCCACCAACCAGTATTAATATCTGTGTTAGTAAACTTACAGCTACGCCCAGTATAATCAACAGCATGATAAAACTGAACACATTTATATCCAATTGGCCAACCACCAGTATTATCTATGGCAAGCATAAAATCTTCTATTTTCATACCTGGATTAGTATGAATTAGTTCTTTTCGAAATAAATCTGACATAGCTTAGTCTCCGTAATCATAATAATCTGATTCATCCATTTCAGCATCAGGTACACCTGCCTCGCAGCAATCAGTTACAGGCGAGCCATAATCAGATGGATAGTGAATGCCTGCTTGGCCGGCTGTGCAATGGGTGCCTGAGTAGCTAAATGAATCGTCTAAGGCAATTATCTTGCAGGGTTGATGGCAGGCTGGACACAGGAAGTTAGTTGGTGTCTTATAATGTGGAAGTTTTTTCATAAGCATGTACCGCCCAATAAGTGGTAGATTTTTATCCAGTAATCTCTGCCTTGAGGAGATGCTCCCCAATTAAAGGCTGTAGATAGATCATTATCATCTCCTTCCCATATCCAATAAAAATCCTTTTGAGCATCGTTACTAATATAATCAGCCGCAGCGGAGTCAATCTTTCTTACATCATTAATCAAGTCTTCAACTTTAGCATATTGTTTCATAATAATTACTCCTTTTATTATATTGGAAGATTTTTTTTCATGGCGATTATTTATTACTTAACCAGTCTTTAAACTTCTTTTCACTTCCCTAACATATGCTTGGTGCTTCATTATATAGGAAGCCTATGTATGCTGGCAGATTTTGAATGTTTTCGTCATCTGCATTGTTAATAGCACCGCGAAGATCATTTTTAAGAACTGCTGAGAGAAAACCTCCTGATTCAATGTGTCCTTCAATGTAACGCTCCAATCCATACATTATACGTTCAGGGATGTAAAAAGTACGAAAAGAATATTGTTCATTTTTAGTGAAGTCCCACATAATAATGATCCATTTTACATTAATTCAACTAAGTAATCTGGTTCCAGGCCAAAATATTATTCACAAACACTATTGGCGGATTCAAAATCATTAGAAGCTATGTAATCTTGTAAGGCTTCCCTGGCTTGATTGATCAAATCTTGTACTTCAAGTGCAGATATGCCGTCACGTCGCATTAGGACTTCTTTGATAGATTCGCACATAATAAGCTCCGTTAATAATTATTAATGATTGTTATTCCAAATCAGTTAAGTTCAGTCCTCTGGTTACTTTAGTTTGGCTGAATTTCTGTCGTACAAAGTCTGTAGATTCTTGACTTGGTGGAGATTTTGGATCTTGGCAGAGATAAAGGATTCCGTAGTAGAAAGTAGTTTTGATGATCTGACTTGTTGTTAGGTAAGCTGGATCGAGACCTTTGGCAAGTAGGCCATCACGTGCTTTTGCGAGGTCTTCAATGGTCATTCGGGTTGAAACTACGCGGGCTTTACTCATGGTTATGACTCCTTTAAACTATTACATAAATAAGGCTTACCATCAGTTTTTAAATGTGGGGACATATATCCACTATAACCTCCAGTTTTAATTAAATATTCTACATTATCAATACAAATAATATCCCATTTATTTTTGCCTGATTTAGTAGTTCCTATATGATCACCTCCTCCACATGAGGTAATAAATAGACAAATGAATAATGCAATAAATAATTTTTTCATATTATACCTCTTGACTTAACTGCTGGAGTGAAGTTTTCCTCATCAGCCAGTGATGCTAGGTTGATTTCCTTTTTCTTTGGAGTGCTGATAAACATCTGAATTTCTTGCATAATGTCTTGGTCAACTTCATCTGTTTGGCCAAGGGTCATTTTTGCCAGGTAATCTGTGTAAATTATCTTAACTAATTGATTAAGACTCGTAAGTTGAAAGTTCGGTTCCAGGCTGCGAACAATCTGAAGGCCGCGAGCCAGCTGATGGGGAGTGAGGCGAAATGTTATGACTGGACTGCTCATGATTAGTTCCCAATAGTTGAAAAATATTTAATCTTTAACTTTTCTAAACATCGCAGGCGGTATCATGCCAGGAAATGCAGCTACTTCAGCAAATCTGATGTTATTCAAGAAAAGACGAAATAACTTATCTTGAATAGTGGCATTACGCATTATAAATGGATGAGTAAGTTCTTCAAATATCTTAATGGATTTAACTGGAATGTATGTATCACATATTTCAGCCAATTTCATAGTAATATATTTATCATCATCATTAAGGCGAATGTAGAAACGACGACGAATAGATTTAAGTCTTTTATAAGGATCTTTACTTTTACATGCTCTAATAAATAATTGGTCTATTTTAGTCATGATTATATACCAATAGTTTGAGTTGCTTTAAAGGTTTGAATGATCGCCTGCTGTTGTTCTTTACTTAGAGAAGCAAGAAACTGTTTGCAGAACAGCTCTGCATTGATTGGATCAACTTCTTTGGGAACTCTCTTAGCTGTGATGGCTTCTTTCTGCTTGACTACATGCTTCATTAGGCTGAGATTATAATCTATTGCCTGGTACAAGGTTGCTACGTCTTTCCAGGCTTCATAGGCTTTATGATAGGCAATTTGAGTAATTTCTTTTTCTTTGTTCAGTGGAATGATTTCAGCCTTGGTGGATTCTAACAATTTTGCAAGCTCTTTCTGGTAGCAAGTCTTGCAAAGATGTTCTGATAATCCGATTTTGCTAATGTTATGAATTTCTTTTTCTGTTAAGTTGAAGCCGATTGCGTCATTGAGAGTGTTGCAAACTGGACAAAGTTTTTTCATGTCTAAGCTCCTTAGAATGGACAACCATTAAAATAGCCAGAACCTGTTTGTGTAGGTAAATACTTTTTCGTCATTTTTATTTCTGTCAGCATTTTAATAATATCAGCTAAGTTATCCTCATAACCTAAACAACAAGCACCTTCAGTTTTTTCTTCCTCATCTAGTGGAGTAAACTTATATCCTTTATCTGTTCTTAAGGAAAGGCTCCAATAAGTTAATAATTCTTCCTCTAAATCTATCTTTTTAATATATGCCTGCATTGTATCTTCATCTTCAAACATATATATAAACTCATGCCCTTGGAAAGATATAATCTCTTCTGTTGTCATTGTCATTATGGCCTCCGTAAGATTTTGAAGATTTCATTACTGGTGGATTCCTTAGTAAGTGTTTGCTTCTGGAATCTTAGTGTGTTGCCAGCCTTGAGCCAGTTAATAAGTTCAAAGTATGTCACATTGGCAAGATATTTCCATCCCATATGAGTTCCAAATCTGTTGTAGAAACGAACTGTTTTGCCTTTCATAATTGCTGGGTTCTCCCTAAGTGTGAAGTTTTTATAATGGACGTTCACAAGTGAACAGCTAAACTAAACATTTGGCAATATAGCTTATTTTTACTTAATAGTTGGCTGAACTTGCAGGGCTTTAACGATTAGTTGGAATACTTCCTTTATTTCGTGAATTCCAAAGAAGACTAGCAAAGCAACTATGGATATTGCCCCGAATGTCCAAAGAATTCCAAGGCAAACAGCTTCAACATTAATGGTTTCAATCGGAGTGAAATGATTCTTATTGCTGCGTGGCTTAGCTTTCATGGCTGGCTCCATTGTTGAGGTTATTAAATTGACTAACTCATAACCAGGTCAAAAACCATTAGACTTGCAAAGGCTTTGACCTGGTGATTAGGTAGTCAATCTTATTTAATACTGATTAACTGGCCATCCTTCATCTGGCCTTGACCGTACCATTTGTGAGGCTCTGGAAAGTGTGGACCTTCTAAATAGATTGTTCCGTTCGCAGGAATGGATGGCCCAAAAGGTCCTGGTTGGAAGCAAGTTATCTTTGTTCCGGCTGCAAGGGCAAGTTTAATTTCTTTCTTGGTTCGAAAGTTGTGTGTGGTGTATGGCATGATGGTTGCTCCTTGTATGACTAATAAGCAAGCTTGGTTGATAATCAGGCGTAGTTTGCTGGTAAGTACTTACTCATGGCAAGTATAATTTGTGGCATGAGTTCTTTCCAGGTAAATGCTTCAGCTTTTTCGATACTAAGCTCATATGGCTTTATTGAAAGATTTTTAACTCCAGGGATTTCTAATATTGCCTTGCTTGTCGTCATGGTAAGTGGTAAAACCTCATCTTCGCCGATTGAATATTCGGAAGAAAACCATTTGTTTTTCTTTACCAGTTCATGGCGAAGATGAAAGGTTCTGTAATTTTTATTTCCATGATTCTCTATAAATCCGCCTGAAATAAATTTTTCCATTGCTTTCTCCTTGGCTGGTGTTAATAATGGCTGGTGGTTAAAAGCGGGCAACTTCGTTGCTTGGATTGGTTAAACAATTCTGAAGAAGTTTGCAATCTTGCCGTCATTGCCAAATGTGTAAGCTGTCGCTGTTTGGTTCTTTACTTCAATCCAGATGACTTCACCTGGTGTGATGGCTCCAATCTTGATCTTTTCTGCAACTTGGAACAAGTAGCTCAGATCGCAGGTAGCTATGATCTGGTTTGGCTCCCAAATTGCTTGGTCGAGTGGCTGGGTTTCTGGCATCCAGATTGTGCATTGTTCTTGCAGGTGGAAGAGCTCACTTGGGATAAGGCCATAATAAAAGGTTGTGTTCATATTTGTAACCTTAATAATCTTCTCTGGCTATTACCCAGACGTTATGATTTGGCAGCCGTTTTAGATAATCAAGTTTGTCCTGGTCTGCCTGCTCTTTAGTCTTATATCCTGCAATAACTGTTCCTCTGCTAGTAGTGTTTTTAAGTTGGCGAATTACAAGATAATAGTTTGCTTGAGTTAGTCTCATGATAGCTCCTGGTGAATTGAATTAACCATCTATTTTTGAGATTATGTATTCAAGGTCGAGAATGGTAATCATTAGGTTATCTTGATCCTGGCATTCACATTCCATGAGTTTTTCTCTGGCTGCGTTTAACACTCGTCGGATAGAAAGTGATCCGCGAGGGTCGTAGAGGACGGATGGTATTGATTTGGAGTAGTTTGTTTCTACTGGCCTACGAAAAGCTCTTATTGCTTCTGAAATGTCTGTCATCTTGACAATGTCATGTTTTGGTTTCATGTAGTGTCTCCCAAGGTTGGATGGTTCATATTGGCAGGATGGCTGCCTGGGCAAAGGGTATGGTTGTATCTTGTGTTATTGTAACGTATACAATAGGGTTTGTCAACAGGAAAACACGTAGGCGGTTTACGGTTGTGGTGTGTGCTACGTTGTGGTAGTCGGTCGGTGGCGTGTATATAGTATGGTGGTCGGGCGGAATAGGGCCAGGAAGGGCGTAGGATCGCCGTGACAGGCCGGACCGGGACGGTTGGTACGGTTGCATGGACGGCCCGGGAACGTGGCGTGTAGCGTGTCGTGGTCGTTGTAACGGGCATAACATAAAAACTGTGTAATTCCACCACGTTATGCCCGCTCATTAGTTGGGCTTATTCCTCGCTGTCTATCCAATCTTTCGATGGGCTGAAGTCAGTTACAGTGGTTATATCTGATTCTGTGATGTTTGGATCATGAAATTCTGACGGTTTGGGAAGTGGTTTTCTTGTTTGCAAAGATAACTCTATTTGTGTATCAATCTCTTTATCTTTTGCTTCTTGTGCTTCTTTTAATGCATGTTCACGTCTGAGCTGTTCAAAGAGTCTGGTATCTTCGATATCTCTTTGTATCTGCTGGGCTGATTTCTTTGCCTGTTCTTTTATCTGAAATTCTTGCTGTGCCTGGAATGGTTGAGATTGCGCCTTTGCTTGTGCCATAATCTGCCGAATGGTTGTATATGGATCTATTTGATCAACAGGTAATGTGAGTATTAACTTAACTGCGTTTATATCTGCTTGAGCACATTCTAATGGTGCGTTGATTGAATGCTTTGATATCCAGTCAGTGATTATAATTTTCATTGCCTGGGATAATGATGCTATGGGTTGATCTGGTTCTAACGTGACTAAGCTTCTTAATGCTTTGGCTAGTTGGTAATGGTTTAGGCGAAAGGACATGTGGGGGCTTGACATGGTTGGGCTCCTTATGAATGGTTGTTTAGCAAGCGTAGGTGGCTTGCAAGGGTGTACGGTTGGTGACAGTGTAACATGGGTTGGTGCCGGTTGTCAATGGTTTGGTGCCTGGTGGTGACGGTTTTTGGTTACGGGTGGTAATGTTTTGGTGACGGTTGGTTACGGTTGGTGACAGGTTGGTTGTGTAAGTGGTTGATATTGTTGGGGAATTTGAGGGCTGTGTACGGTTGGCGTCAAAAGAGTCCGCGCGTACACCACCCCCCGTCTCTGGACCTGGTATTTAAGTATTTAATAAAAAAATTAAATACTAAAACAGACACCCTCTCCTTCACGACACAGGGGGGTGGTGTACGGTTGGACACTATTGGCCACGTTTGGACACACAGGAATGCAACTATTTGAAATGCTTACCTTTTTTTTAGCTTACCTGTGTCCATGTGGTGCCAGTTAGTGTTAATGTGGTGCCAGGTGGTGCCAATTATACGTGTCCAGCCGGTGCCAGGTGGTTACGTTTAGTATATGTTTTGTGGCCGTCTGGTGCCAATTATGTGTGTCCATGTGTCCACCTTTGGTTACGTTTGGCACCACTTGGACACCTTTGAACACACTATGTCACTGTTCACCATCGAACGCCCATACAACCATCTTCTAATCGCTAGTCATGCAAGCGAGTTTGTTAGGCATTTTACAGTTTGTTAGGCAATTTCAATATGGCTAAACGCAAAAAGCCAGCAACAAATCAATGCTACTGGCCTTATAAGTTTTGCTAATCAGCAATTGGATAGCTAGGATAATTATCTTGATAGCTCAATGCAGATGCCAGTCTGAATGGCCTTGTTGTAACGTTCAGGCATCAAGCCCAAATACTTCAGCACACGAGAAACATTGTGGCAGTCCTGGCATAAGATGCACCGCACGATTTTCATTTCTTCCCTATCTGAAGTCAACTTAATCGCTTTAGCAAAACTAATTCCGTAAGTAACATCTTTTGCAAGTTTAGTAATTTTCATATTTTCACCAGGTGGAAGTCAACATCATTGAATTGCACATACCATGCTTCGATCATCCATTCAGGCAGGTAAGGCGCCGATTTTCGGTTAAAGAATGCCAGGAAGCGTTTTGAATATTTCATGGCTATACCTCCAGGCTCGGGCACAATCGCATGGACTATGCCCGAGTTAGATGGTTGCGTAATAGTTACTTGCCAAGGTTTGCAATGATTGCCGCAAGTTGTTCCGGGCTAAGTTTGGCCATAGCCTCAATCGCTTTCTGTTCGTCACTCTTTGCGCTTGCAGGTCGTTCGGCTGGTTCCCATTTCATCTTGTCCACGTTTTCTTGACCTAATGCCGCTGACCACTCCGCACCTTTCTTGGTAGCCTTAAAGGTTGCCCTGGCATCAATAAGTTTTGCTTGAACACCTTTTTGCAGACAGGCATGCAGGCATCCGCTTTCTTTTGCCCAAGCTACCAATTTCTGTTCGTCTGCAAACTGTTCGCTGGTCGGAAAGATTGACCGGGGCAAAGTATGACTTACCATCGTGCCAACTGCCGGGACTGAGGTTTCCGTCTTGAGGGTGTCAAGTGTTACAAAGATAGATTGTGCCATGATAAAACTCCTTCAATGTTAAGGTTGTTTCTAACTATTCCCGGTTATCCAGGAAACTAACTATCTGTCTCTTAATATCTCCAATGTATATTATGTTTCAAGGCTTGTCAAGATTTAATCATTATAATATTCTACTATTTTCCGAACGAAGTCAATGGCAAGCTTTCCTTCTTTATCATAGTTATCTAAAAGACTTTCCACCTTTTCAATAACATCTTTGTTTCCTTTTATCTCTAAGCCAGCAATAGCTCTGGTAAGGTCGTGTACTATCTCAAATGCATAAAGGTCGTTTTGTTTCATAATGTTTCTCCATTCAAAAGGTTTAACCACTCAAACTATCCAGTCTCAGCCAACTATAAATCTTAATCATGTTTACTTGTACCAAACCGGGAAAGCTATGTCAAGAATTATTTTTCACCTTGTTTCATTTTCTACTTGTCCTGCCTTTCACACTTATAATAACTCGCCATGTCCAGCCTGTCAAGAGTTATTCTGTTCCACATTATGTCTGGTACAACTTGCCTGGTCATTGGCAATATAGCCTGGTGCAACTTGTATGATGCTCGCCAGATTGCTAGGTCCACCATTTTTATATTATTTACCTGTTCGCCTGGTGCAACTTGTGTGCGTGTGTACCTGCTTGCCAGGGGAACAATTGTTCTTGTGCGTGACCTGCTCATGTGTGGATGCCTCGATCCTCCTGTAGTGGATTAGGCTTTCTATATAGAGTTGCAGAAATAATCAATTTCACATTGCCGTCAATCCGGACATTCACCAACCTTGCCCACCTCAATAGCTGTGTTCATTTATGAACATCCAGTCAGGGAACAATTTTGATTAGCCAACTATTCAACTTGTTACTATTAGACAAACTGTACGAATTATCAAAACAGCCAGCCCTTGTATATTATAGGAGGCTCAATATGTTTGCCGGCATTATGGAAAAAGCAGGAAAATTAAGTCCTTATGCATTTTAATGTTGCACTTTCCACCATAATATGTTTCATTATTATAGGACAATTCCAAAAGGTTCACAACATCCATTTAACCCACTTCACCTGTAAAGCTGCCAACCATGTTGAAAGAGCTCAAATCTCAGCATCGTAACATAATTCAGATGGCCTTCAACGGGTACAAAAATCAGGAAATCGCTGAGCGTCTTGGCATGGCACAATCATCTGTATCTACCATTCTTCGTTCACCTCTTGGGCAAGCCTACTTGAATGGCCTTCAAGACAGGGCGCACGAAGCAACTTTGGATGTCAGAAAAAAGTTAGTCAGCCTCAATAAAGAAGCTCTTGCAACCTTTGAGCACCTTCTCAACTCTAGTTCTCGCAAAGCTGTTCCAGCAGCAGTACAGTTTAACGCCGCAAAAGACGTTCTAGATCGCAATGGATATAAAGCTCCCGATCGGTTGAACATTGACATGACGCTGCAAACCAAAACTGATGAAGAACTCGATGCTGAAATAGCAGCCATAGAAGAAGCTATCAACCGCACAGGTGGTAAAAATCTTCCAGAGGTTAAAAAGTCCTTAAAACAAAACCTCTCCTTTACGACCATTCCTCTTGCTTCAGATCATGCTGTTGTCACGACGCCTGCTAACGAGGATGATTTATCTCTGGAAGATTTGTTCTGTACTGAAGAACAAGCTGGCCTATTTATTCCTGACGAATCTTTTGAAGAACCCCTCTTGATGGAAGACACCTCAATTTTAGAAGACCTATCATTTGATCCCTTTCATAATATTAAAAGGTCATAATGATGGATCTTTCCCACCTTGATAGAGATCGCAAAGAGCAATATTTAAAACTATTGCAAGCCAAGAACAGCAGGATAAAACAAAATAAGATAGTACAATATTATCCAGATGACGGTCCGCTAAGTCGAAATAACTACCCTAAGCACATGCAGTTCTTTGCAGCCGGCGCAGATTTTTCTGAGCGTTGCATCATGGCTGCAAACCGCATAGGCAAGTCCGAGGGGATTGGTGCATACGAAACAACTCTTCATGCAACAGGTCGCTATCCAGGTTGGTGGACAGGCAAGAGATTCACCAAACCAGTTTCCATTTGGGCATGTGGTACGACCAGCACAACTGCCAGAGATATCGTTCAATATAAACTTATTGGCAATCCCGAAGAATACGGAACTGGGCTCATACCAGAAAAGTACATAATCAAAACTAGTCCGAAGGCTGGCGGAGTTGCCAACGCCATCGATATGATTTTGGTCAAGCATATCTCCGGCGGTATATCTCGGATTAAGATCAAGTCTTATGCTGAGGGCAGAAAGTCTTTTGAAGGAACTGAGCAAGACCTGATCTGGCTGGACGAAGAATGTCCATTGCCAATATATACTGAATGTATAACTCGGACCATGACGACGAATGGTCTAATCATGCTTACCTTCACACCGTTAGAGGGCCTAACTGATACTGTTCTTCAGTTTATGCCGAACGGCAAAATAGAAGACAACCAGGAAGGCAGCAAGTTCTTAATCCAGGCGACATGGGACGATGCTCCACACTTAACCACTGAACAGAAAGATAAACTCTGGGCAGCCTTACCTCCTCATCAAAGAGACGCCAGGTCTAAAGGCGTACCTCAGCTTGGCTCTGGTGCAATTTATCCAATCCTCGAAAGTAATATCACTGTCGCTGACTTTGCCATTCCCGATCATTGGCTCCGCTGCTATGCGTTGGATGTTGGCTGGAAGAAGACTGCAACTGTTTGGGCAGCCACAGATCCTACCAGCAATATAACTTATTTGTATTCCGAATATTATCAAGGCCAACAGTTGCCACTTATCCATGCGGATGCAATCAAGGCTCGGGGAAATTGGATTCCAGGCGTGGTGGATTCAGCTGCACATGGTCGTTCGCAAGATGATGGCAAGCAACTTTTTGAACAATACTTTGGTTTAGGGCTGGACCTTGAGAATGCAAACAAATCAGTCGAGGCTGGCCTATATGCTGTGTGGCAAATGCTTAGCACCAACCGGCTGAAAGTATTTGGTTCGCTGGTTAATTGGTTCTCAGAGTTTAGAATTTATCGCCGGGATGAGAACGGTCAGATAGTTAAAGACAAGGATCATCTTATGGATTGTACTCGATATCTGATTATGTCTGGCTTGAAACGTGCAATCGCGAAACCATATTGGGAGTTTCAGGCATGGGAAGAATCTGAACTATATAATCACCAAGAAGCAAGTCTAGTCACTGGATATTAATAATTTAAGTATATAAGGTATTGCAAGCGACGAAGTCGCCTACACTTTACCCTCTTCCACTTGACACTCTTTTACTTGATATATTTATACACAAACTTACAGGAAAACATAAATGGCTAATAATGGTTTTGAATTTCCTGTAGAGGAACTTGTTGATCCAGGCAATCCAGCGACTCCGATGGCGAATGCAATTATAGC
>Ga0209318_1000712_pt1 | contig 28880 bp, 36 predicted proteins | sample RifGroE1_FD_183999 | JGI IMG/M metagenome (GOLD analysis project Ga0209318, IMG submission 183999) | Groundwater microbial communities from Rifle, Colorado, USA - Groundwater E1 (SPAdes) (version 2) | ecosystem: Environmental > Aquatic > Deep subsurface > Groundwater | place: Rifle, Colorado... | reverse complement strand
CCAATTTAACTACCCCTGATACAAATGGCCTCTCCCATCAAGAAAACTGATAATCCCGAGTTCACCGGGCCAGAATTGGCGACAATCCTCAACCTATCCACAGCCCGCATCTCCCAGTTAACCGCAGATGGAACCATCCTCCGGGCCAAATCCAAGAAATACCCCTTATCAGCGATCACCGACTATATCCGCTGGCTGAAACGCACTAATCCAAAGCCAAAACCGGAAAGCAAACTTGACGGCCTGAAACTTGAAGAACAGCGGGCCTTGCTCACAGCCGAGCAGCTCCGAGAGAAGAAGCGGGATAACGACCTGGCCGACGGCCTCATTGCTCCAATCTCGGACATAACCGACACCATCGTAAAAGTCGGATCGATCATCATGAGCAACCTTGAATCACTCCCCGGCCGGATGAAGCGGGCGAACCCGGAACTGACTGCGCACGATATCAACATTGTGAAAAAGACCATCTCAAAATGTTGCCAGGCTATATCGGAAATGAAAGAAGATGTCGATTGACATATCACCCTGCATACAGGCCGCACTTGACGGCCTGAGAGTCTTCCAGTACCGAGAACCACTCACCGGGTCAGAGTGGGCCGACCGTCACTTCTACCTTTCTCCGGAGTCTTCGTCCGTTGAAGGTAAATGGGAAACCCTGCCGTACCAGCGGGCAATCCTCAACTGGATGTGTGATGACGACATCGAGGAACTGAACTGGCAGAAAAGTAAACGGGTCGGATATACCAAGTGCCTCCTGGCCGCGATTGGCTGCATGATCGAGCACAAGCGGCGGAATATTGCAATATGGCAGCCGACCGATGGCGACAGGGACCGCTTTTCAAAGACGGAAATAGACAGCATGTTGCGAGATGTTCCGGTGATGGCTGAAATCCTCCGCTGCAACGCCGGGGCCAAAGATAAACACAACACGATTGAGCAGAAGGTCTTTTTCGGGGCAACCCTCGACCTGAAGGGCGGAAAGTCGGGCGGATCCTATCGGGCAATGACGAAAGATGTGGCCATGTATGACGAGCTCGATGCATTTGACACTGACGTTGACAAAGAGGGATCTCCGGTTGAGCTTGGCGACGGCCGGCTGGAAGATTCCAGTTTTCCGAAATCAATCCGAGGCACGACACCGAAGATCAAGAACGTTTCCCTTATCGAGAAGGAGATAAAGAATTGTGAGCATGTCTTTTTCCGCTATCTCCCATGCCCTGACTGCAAAACCCTTCATCGTCTTGAGTTTGCGAATCTGCGATGGGACGGCCACGATTATAAAACAGCACGGTTTGTCTGTCCGCACTGTGCCAGCGAGTATCGTTACGGCCAATACAGGGAGATGGACGAGGACGGCCGGTGGCAAACTGAAGATGGATTTTACTACCGGGATGACACTGACCTTTTCTACAACCCAGACGACGAAGTAATTGACCGCCCGCGGCGGATCGGGGCGAAGATATGGGCGGCATACTCCTATTTCAGGCCATGGCCATACGTCGCGCAAAAGTGGATAGAGGCAACCGCCGAGTCGAAAACCGGCGATGACACCAAACTCAAGACGGCGATCAATACCATTCTCGGGGAAACCTACGAAGAGAAGGGTGAAACCGTAGAATATGGCCAATTCACCGGCGACCGCCTGGAAGATTACACCGCCGACCGTATCCCGAACGATATTTGTCTGATCACCATTGGGGCAGATGTCCAGGGCGGGAAAAACAGCAGAATCGAGCTTGAAATCTGTGGATGGGGTCTTGGTTTCGAGTCATGGTCCCTGGATTACATTGAAATCACCGGCGATCCGGAAAAGGACGATGTGTGGAGCCACCTTGACGACCAGTTTTTACGCAAATTCGTGCGCGAAGACGGAATTGTCCTACCTGTTGCCGGCGGTTGTGTCGATTCCGGCTATCTTCCTGACCGAGTTTTCGCTTTCACCATGCCCAGGAAAAAACGTGGTATCTACGCAACCAAGGGCAAGGCGCAATACACCGGCCCGCTGTACAAGGTTTCAAGCGAGCAATTCAAAAACAAGAAGGTTTTGCAGCTCTCAGTAAACACCGACAGCGCAAAAGAGACGATTTTTAACCGGCTGAACAAGATTCTTGAGCCTGGTCCGGGATTCTGCCATTTTCCAAAGCATTACGAAGCCGATTATTTCAAAAAGCTGACGAACGAGGAAAAGAGAGAAAAAAAGAAACTCGGGCAGACAGTAGGCCATTACTGGCACAAATTAGGCCCAAATGAGCCGCTGGACTGCCGGACTGGGAACTGGGTGGCATATTCCAAACTCAACCCGAACATGGAAAGGCTGAGACAGATGTACGCTGGCATGGCCGAGCACATCAGGCTTGACCTTCCTGGCAAAGCGCAACCGATACGCAGCGGGCGGCGGGTCCGCTCTCAGGGGGTTCGATGAACAAAACAGACCTCCAACACTTAATAGCCAACCTCAACGACAGCCAGGCCGAAATAGTGGCCGGGTTCGTCATCCGGGTCGTGACTGCGGCGGCGGAAAAGTGGACCGGCCAGATTAATTTTTCGGTAAATCTTGCGCAGGGATCAATGGGTGACATGGGGGTAAGTCGGAACGAGGTTGTCCGGTTGACTAAAAAACGTGGAGTGCGATCCGGTGGGCTATGATTTTCCGTAAAACAGAAAAATTCCGTATAAGTGAAAAATAGTTTGCAAAACCGTAAAAAATATGCAACAGTAAAATATTCGTAACGATATCAGGTCAGCCGAAGCCCGGAATACGGGAAATTGAAGCCCCTGGAGATAGCACAACTGTCTCCAGGGGCTTTTTGCGTTTGGGGTGCAGATTGGCGATAAAAACCTACAACGAGCAGTTGGAATCAGTGCAAGCCCTCATTGCCAAGCTTGAATCAGGTGTGGCATCCCTTGAAGTTTCCGGAAAAAAATACACCCAGCACGACCTCGCAACTTTGTACAAGCGCGAAGAACGCCTTCTCCCCCTCGCCAAGCGTGAATCACGCGGCGGCGGCATCCGTGTCCGTGGGGTGATTCCGATATGAGACGCTCTAATCTGCCTAAACCATCCGCATTTGAAAAAGGATTGGCGTTCATTGCCCCGGCGTTTGCCCGCAAGGTCTACGGTGCTCGGGTGGCGTTTGCTATGGCAGACACCTATCACGGTGCAAGCAAGACACGCCGTGCCGTTGCTGGCTGGTCAACAGGTGGTGGCGATGCAGATGCCGACACCCTGCCATACCTTGAAGACCTCCGCGAGCGATCCCGCGATCTTGTGCGAAACAGCGCGGTTGGAGGGGCGGCAATCGTCACCAAAACGACCGCTGTCGTCGGGACCGGCCTTACCTTGCAGGCAAATGTTAACCGTGACACCCTCAAAGCCAGAATCGGCCTCACCGACGAGCAATTGGACGAGTGGGAGCGAACCACAGAGGCAGAGTTCAAGTTATGGGGGAAATGCCCGGATATCGAGGACAAACTCACCATTTACGAGATTCAGGAGCTTGCCTTCAGGTCCGTCCTCGAAAATGGCGACCTTCTTATCACGACTCCATACAAACTACGACCGAAGCAAGCATACGGCCTCAAGATTCAGATGATCGAGGCTGATCGGGTATGCAACCGGGATAACACCGCCGACACAGAGACGAAATCAGGCGGGGTAAACCGGGACAGCGACGGCGCTACCATCTCTTTCGATGTGCTGACAACCCATCCCGGCAGACGCTTTCATTCTGTCCGCAAATGGACGACCGTCAAGGCCAACGGGGCAGACGGCCGGCGCAATGCATGGCTTCTCTTTCACAAGGTCCGCATCGGTCAGACAAGGGGCATTCCCGACCTCGCCCCGGTCATCGAAGTCATTAAGCAACTCAGCAACTACACCGACTCAACAGCCCTGTCAGCGGTTATTCAATCCCTTTTCACGGTATTCATCGAGACTCCAGATAGCGAAAGCCTTGATCTCCCAACAGAGAAAAATTTCGACCAGGAAATGGGTCACGGAAACATTGTGGAGTTGAACGAGGGCGAAAAAGTCCAGTTTGCCGCACCATCGCAACCGGGCGGAAACTTCGACCCGTTTGTCATGGCGCTCACCCGCCAGATAGGGGCAAGGCTCGAAATCCCCTTTGAAGTGCTGATGAAGCATTTCACCGCCTCATACTCCGCCAGCCGGGCCGCACTGATTGAAGCATGGCGCTACTTCATGGGTCGCAGGGAATGGCTGGCGAACAACCTGTGCCTGCCCTTGTATGAGCTTTTCCTCACGGAAGCAGTCTTTTTAGGCCGTATCTCGGCGCCCGGGTTTCTCAACGGCGACCCGATTATCCGTGAGGCCTGGCTCGGGGCCGACTGGGTTGGTGATGCTCCTGGCCAGATTGATGAAGGCAAGGCAGTAGATGCAGCCAAGAAGCGGATAGATGCCGGGTTTAGCAATGAGGCAATCGAGACGACCGCATTGACCGGCCGCGACTGGGACAACGTGTACCGGCAGCGCAAGAAGGAAATCGAGACGCGCCGGAACGATGATATGCTTTTCACTCCGGACGCACCTCCCGACCCGGCGCTGGAACCGAAAATTGACGACGAGGAATAACATGCGCGAATGGTATCAGATCAACGCCAAGGGCAACAGAAAGGCCGAAATACTCATATACGAGCAGATCGGGAAAAGCTGGTGGGATGACTCAGGGGTCGGTGCGAAAGACTTCATGGAGAAACTCTCCAACCTTGACGTTGATGATATCGACCTCCGCATTAATTCCCTTGGTGGCTCAGTCTTCGAGGGCAACGCGATTTACAACGGTCTGAAAAATCACAAAGCCAAAGTCCATGTAAAAATCGACGGTATTGCCGCCTCTATCGCCTCGGTGATAGCCATGGCCGGCGATGATATCGAGATCCCCGAGAACGGCATGATGATGATTCACGACCCCTGGACCTTTGCCGGGGGGAATGCAGAGGAAATGCGCCGAGCCGCCGATATGCTCGACAAGATCAAGGTCGGGATTGTCGCCGCATATCGGGGGAAAACCGGCAAGGATGACGCAGAGATTGGCGACCTGATGAGCGCAGAGACATGGATGACCGCTACTGAGGCCGTTGCCATGGGCTTTGCTGACACCATGCTTGCGCCCGTAACCATCGAAAACAGTTTCAACAGCGACACCCTGGCAAAGTTCAAAAACGTGCCGGAATCGCTCAAACCATCCCGGCCTGCCGGGGTTAATAACTCATTAAAGGTGACGAATATGAGTGAAAACACCACCAAAGCGCCGGAGATCACCCTTGATCTGATCAAGGAAAAATACCCGGAAATCGCCAACAAACTAAGAGAGGAAGGCATGGCCACGGGTAAAACCGAAGGCGCAGCCGCCGAACGTGACCGGATCGTCGGGGTCAAGGCGCAATGTGTCCCCGGACACGAAGCCCTGATTGAATCCCTGGCCTACGACGGCAAGACGACCCCGGCCGAGGCTGCCATGCAGGTAATCGCCGCCGAGAAGGTGGTTAAAAACGCCGCTGCCGAGGCCTTCAAGTCTTCAGCTCCTGCGGTTGTGCCGGTTGTAAATTCCGATAATCCGGAAACTCTGACCGGAGATGACAAGCTCAAGGCTGAATGGGATAAAAATCCCAACCTCCGCGCCGAGTTTGCCGGAAAGTTTGAATTGTACGCAGCGCACCAGAAAGACATCCCCGGTGTAAAAGTGAAAAATCAAAAGCGTGGAGGTGAATAATGACTACGCTCGCAACCAATACCCCGCGCGTTCTTGTCGGCGGGGATGTTAATGAGTTCCCGGTAATTGCATCCGATATCATTTATGAAGGTGCTGCCGTCGGTATTGTTGATGCATCTGGTCACGCCAGGCCGCTCAACGCAGCCGATAAATTCGCCGGATTTGCAATCGAAAAAGCTGACAATTCAGCCGGCGCCGCTGCAGCTATCAACTGTCGAGTCTGGCGGAAAGGGTGTGCAAAACTCGCTGTATCTGGCGCGGTTATCACCGATATCGACCAGCCGGTTTATGCGACCGACGATGATACATTTGTTTTCCTGCCGACCGGGGCAGTATTTATCGGCTTTGTTCGGAGGTTTGTTTCTGCCGGAGTCGTAGAGGTAGAATTTGATGTCTCCAACTACGTCGACCCGTACAAGGGCAAGATCCGGCAGACCCTCGCGGCCGCAACCCTTACCACTGACGCGCAGGACTCCGGCAAGTTTATTTTCGTAACTGTCGATTCAGTAATCACCCTGGCAGCTACCGCCGTTGCCTTGAAGGATTGCACATTCGTCTGCATGGGTCCGTTCGGGACTGTTCAGGTTTCCGTTGATCCTGATAACGCTGACAAGTTCATGGGGCCTGATATTGCCGGCGCAGACGGTGGCGTGGCAGTTAACACCAAAGCAACTGCCCGCAGGGGAGACCGGATCACGGTCACTTCCGGCCATGCAGACGGTCCGATTATCTCGGAGAAAGTGGGCACCTGGACAGTAGCCTAGAGATATGATCAAAACCTGACCGTCGTGAGACTGGACAGGGTTTTATAAACTACTGCCGGGAGGCAGAAGGAGCACAATATGGATCTTATTACCAGCAGGGCCGTAAAAGGCGCAATGAAACTGGCGATCACCGCCGGCAATCCTCCGTCGTGGGTCGGCCGGGTTGCCAATGTGTTTGAAAGTGATCAGGCCTCGGAGTCTTATCCTTGGCTTTCCTCGACTCCCGCCATGCGGGAATGGGTCGGTGGCCGTAACGCCAAAGGCTTCAAGGAAAACGGCATCACCATCGCCAACAAGCACTTTGAGGACTCGATTATAGTCCAAAAGAAAGATCTTCGCCGAGACAAATTCGGCATGATCGAAATGCGAATCAACGAGCTTGTAAGGCGCGGAATGGTTCATCCCGCCAGCCTGCTTTCAACTTTGATCGCAAACGGCGAAACCGGCCTGTGTTATGACGGCCAGTATTTTTTCAGCACCACCCATGCCGAAGGAATAAGCGGCACACAGAGCAATCTCGTTTCTGTTGATATTTCTGCAACTCCGACCACCATACATGGCACTACGGCAGCTCCTTCTGTTGAGGAATTCCAACTCGCTATAGGCCAAGGAATCCAGGCGATGGTCGCTCTCAAAGACGATGAGGGCGAGCCATCGAACGAAGATGCGAGTTCTTTTATTGTCATGGTCCCGCCGACATACATGAATGCTGGCATGCAGGCGGTTGCAACTCCGATGCAAGTAGCGGCATCACAGACTGCTCTTTCGGAAATCGATTTCTCTATCGTCTGTGTCCCGAATGTCCGCTTGTCTGCATGGACTGACAAGTTTGCAATTTTCCGTGCAGACACCAATATCAAATCGCTGATTTTCCAGCGTGAAACCGATATCAATATCAGTGCCAAGGCTGAGGGGTCGGATTTTGAGCACGACAATGACGCCCACGAATACGGTATCGACTACTGGGGCAACGTCGCATACGGCCTGTGGCAGCACGCCTGCATGGTAAAACTGACATAACAATGTGCCCGGTGGCGACACCGGGCGAGGACAGACGATGAAGACATACAAAACCACAAGCCCGGTATACCTATTCGCTGGTGAGATTGCCCTTGATGACAGCCAGGCTAAGCCGAGGCTTGAGTCTGGGCTGATCAAACCGACCGAAACCGAAGGCGTTTACAGAATCACCAAAGAGATCTGCTTTCGGGCTGGTGAGGTTATCGGGTTGGGCAATCCTGACCTTGCAACGCTCAAAAAACTTGATCCGGTTGAGGATGTGCCGGAAAAGTTTGAACAGGTCGAGAAAAAGCCCGGCCGCAAGCCGATGAGTAAACACCTGTAATGCTGACCTCCGACAAATCAATCTTCATGGACCTGAACGGTTTCGCCAGCCTGCACACGATCAACGGAGTCGAAAAAACCGTGATCAAGGGCGACGAAATCAACGGCCACAGCGAGTTGGATAATTCCTGGGTGCAGATGTTCGATGTCACCATTTGGAAAGACGACATCACCAAACCGGCCAAGGGCCAGAAGATGACATTTGACGGAACCAGCTACACGGTAGACGCATGGAAAGATGACGGCGAAGCATACGTTATCACGCTGTCAACGGCCAGGGTAGGGGAAACGATGTCATGAAATTACTTCTCCCTGCAATAAAAACCGCCCTTCACTCACACTCTATCGTCACAACCGACTCCGATATCTACATTACGCCGGATGTGAGGTGGAGACCTGAAGGGACTGGTGATACCTGCATCGGCATCAAAGACGGCGGGCTGCACCGGGAAGAACTGGCCGGCGAGGTTTGGGAAATTACGGCAACGGTAGAGCTTGCGGCATTTGCACCACTGACCACAAACGGATCGGACTCTCTTTGTGGAAACTCCGGGTGCTACGCGATTCTTGACGCGGCCGTTGCCCTGCTGGTCAACAACCTGCTGTCGATAACCGGGGCGCAGTCTGTTGAGATTGGCGACGACACACCGTCGGGCATTGTCCAAGTCCAAGACGAAACGATGCTCGTTACTCTGACCAGAAAACTGACATACACCATTGAACTAACCAGCATTTAAGGAGCAACACATGGCTGATTATAAACTGAAACCCGGCCAGGAGAAATTCCAGGTCGTAGACGGACCATACGCCGGCCGGAAATATCAGCCAGGCGTTACCTATACCGATATCCCGCCCGAAGAGGCCCACAGGTTTGCAAAGGTTGTGCCTCCTGTTACGAAAAAGGCCAAAACCACGGAGGTGCCTGAATCATGAGAAGCTATCGAGCGAATCACAACCTGATGGCCGTTTCCGCTTATGCGAAAGAGACCGCCATGAACACCGAGAAGGCTTTCGATGTTTCGATGATGACCGCGATTGAGGACATCATCACACTCGAAATGCGTCGGGAAAATAACAGCAACGAAGCTACCGGGATGGAAGAACCCGACCAAATTTACGACAACGGGGCGCTCTCGATGGCATCTTTCAACTTTCCGAAGATGCAACCGCAACACGCCGCCTTCATTATGTCCTACGCTCTCGGGGTGTCCACTCCTACGGCAGCCGGATCAGGATACCTGCATACCATCACACCGATTGCCGGCGACCTGGATGCAAACCGTTCATGCCCGTCTTTTTCGGCCATGCAGCGGTACGGTAACGCGATCGAGAAGAAACGCTTCATTTCCATGTTTGTCGAGGGTTTCACTCTTTCTCTGAAAAAAGACGACTGGGTTTCCCTGTACGGCGATATCAAAGGCACCGGAAATTACGTGTCGAACGTGGTCGAGGAAACGGTCAACATGGCAGGCAATGGCACTACCCTGACCCTGGCAGCAAATGCCGTACAGGGTGCGACCGCCGCCGCCCGGCTTGATTCTGTTCATCGTATCCGCGCACAGACCGCAACCGGGGTATGGACTGAAGTTGCGTACTCCGTCGTTTCCGCAGACACTCCCGCCGCGATCACCATCGTTGCACCAGCCGTCGCCGCCGACCTGATTGACTTCAAGGTTCTGTATGTGCCTGAAGAGGATGCAGCCTTCACATTCCCGGCAAAGGTTCAGGAGACTCCGCTGAGGGTTTCCGAGCTGACCGTTGTTCTTGGTGGAAAATGGACCGGATCCGCATTCTCCGGCGGCCGGACCCTGACCAGCGAGATCAATTCCATCGACTGGAAATTTGCCAACAACATGGACATTGAATTCACTCCCGGCGCGTCCGGCGCTTATGCTTCCAGTGCCTTTAGAAATGGCCGCGAGCAGACCGTCACCATCGATCGTAAAATGAAAGAGGCCATCATGCAGCAGATGGTCATCGGCAATGAAGAACTGGGGATGCGGATACTCTGTGAGGGGGCGGTATATGACAGCCCTCATAAATACCAGGTCGAGGTCATTTTCCCGCTTCTGGCAGTCCTCAAAGCAGACCCGAAAGTTGACGGCAAGGTGCTCGGTGAAACCTCCGAACTGCAGGTACTGGAAGACGCGACCTACGGCTCGGTAATCGTAAAAGTGAAAAACCTTCAAGCTGCTTACGCGGCATAACGAGGAACCCATGGCACGACGCGAATGCGACGATTTTAATGAACTGACCATCCGGGATAATATCTCGGATTCAGATGTCACTTTGTTCTACAGAATGCCCAGTACCAAGGAAAGGCAGGAATATCAAAATGCGACCATCCGGCGCCATGGTAACAAGGTGGAATTCAATCACGCCGCAGCAAGGTTGAAATCCGGCCTTGCGGTCCTCACCGGGTTCAAGGTCGGATCGTTCGAGCGGCTGGTTGACGGCAAGTATGTCGCATTTACCTGGGCAGACGGCCAGCCAGATTTTTACCCCGAGTGGAAAGAGTGGATCAGGAAAAACGCCTCTGATTTGGTGATGCTCATGGCCGCACGGGTGTTCGATGCCTCCGCGACCATTCCCGGCGCTGAAGAGCCCAACGAGGACGATATCGAGGAAAAGTAAAGGCGGACCTGGCCGCCCTCCGGCGCGGCCTCTGCGATAAGAAGGCAGAGGCCGATTGCCTTGAGGAATTTGGGGAGGGCGGCTTATCTTGGGCGTGTGAGAATTGCCCGAAGAAAAGAGCCGCCGACCTCGACCAGTACACGTTCAAACTGCTCCACCTGTTATCCCTGCAAAAAGGCGGTTATCCATTCACCGCCAATGATTTAACGATTGAAGAGTGGGTTGATCTGGGCCGATTGAAAGAGTCGATGCAACCGAAAATGTCTTGTCCGTTGATGGGTGGAAAATGAGCAACGCCAGCACCATAAATATTGACATCAAGGTTGACGACAAGGGCGCGATTTCAACTGTCAAGAAGTTTGGCGGGGAAGTTGATGCTGTCGGGAAAAAAGGGACAGACTCTGCAAACTCCATGGGCATGTCCTGGAAGGCGCTTGCGAGTACGCTCGGCGGCATCTCTCTGATTGCGATAGGCCGCGAGATTCTTGATGTGGGGATGAAGGTAGATTCCCTGCAACGCTCATTTTCCGCCGTCACAGGATCAACCAATGCGATGATTGCCGAGTTTGACTTTCTCAGGTCAACGGCAAACAGCACCGGCCAGAATATGTATGCTTTGGCCGATTCATATCTACAACTCTCCGCTTCAACCCAAAATACCGTCCTTGAAGGGCAAAAGACAAGGGACCTATTCACCTCAATGTCTGAAGCTGCTTCAGTCCTTGGCCTTTCTACTGACAAAGTCGAGTTGTCACTCAAAGCATTCGCCCAAATGGCATCAAAGGGCACCGTCCAGATGGAGGAACTCAAGGGGCAACTCGGTGATTCTCTCCCCGGTGCGCTGAAGATTGCCGCAGGGGCTATGGGTGTATCACAAAAAGCCCTCACCAAAATGATTGAATCTGGTGATGTTTTGGCGGGTGATTTGCTCCCCAAAATGTCCGAAGAACTCCACAAACTATATGGCGAGGCAGCAGCGACCGCAGCCCTTGAGTCAGGTATTGCCGCAACCAACAGGCTGTCTCAGGCATGGACAGATTTCAAAAACAACCTGTACGACAACAAGGCAGCTGTCGCAGCAATTGACGCAATCGGAACAGCCGTCAGATTCTGGGCTGACGCTGTCGCAGATATTACCGGCAAAACCAATACCATATCTGGAATAAAAGAGCAACTTAGAGAAGAAGAGACCCTTCTCAAGCACAACAAAACACTCCTTGAGGACTATCAAAACAGTTGGATTAAATCACCAGCCACCATTGCCGAATACACAAAAAAAGTGCAAGAGGGCGAGGCGGCGGTATTGAAATTGTCTGAATCCCTCAAGGGGGTAGAACAGGCATCTGACCCTGCATTTCAGAAAAATATCGAAAACGCCAAAAAGGCGACAGATACATTCGTTGTCCTTGAGAACATGGCTGGAGAATCATACAAGGCCATAGAACAAGCTGAGAATGAAAGGGCAAAGGCATATTTTGAAAACGAAGACAAGATACAGGGAGAGGCAAAGAGATCTGCTGATCAGCAGATCAGAGAGGCCGAAAGGCTAGCAGACGACCGTTCTAGGCTTGCCGAGCACATGACCGACATCCTCGCCAAAGAGGGAATGACCCAGACCGAGCAAGCCAAGTATGAGCTTGATAAACAGTATGCCGAGGACATGAAAGTCGCCGGTGCTGATATCAAACTCCAGCAGATGGTAACAGCGGCGTACCAGATCGAGCTAAAGAAACGCACCAAGGCTGACAACGATTATGCAGCGTTTGCACAGAAACAACATCTTGCAGCCGCCGAGAAGATCAAAGATGGCTGGCAGGTTGCTGCCGAAGGACGGGAGGAAGCAGACAGGATAGCAAACGAAAGGATCGAAGAGCAAAACACCGAAACCACCTCAATAATTACCGAGGAATGGGGCAGGGCGATGGGCTCAATCCAGTCCTACACCGTTGACCTCGTAATGGGTGCTGAATTCAGTTTTGACACCATCCTCGACATCTTCAAAAGAATGTTGGCTGAAATGTTGGTTGCGATCCTTGCATCCGGCATTAAGCAGGCGTTTATCAATATGTTCGACAACAACGCCTTGACAACCGCATGGGGTGGCATGGTTTCCGGTATTAGCGGCGCGGCTGGGTTCGGCGGAGGCTATGGCGGCGGGTACGGTAGCTTTTCAGGCAACGAGAACGTGGCCGGGGCAGCAACCTCCGGATGGGGCAAGGTCGGTGGCGGGCTGATGGTTGCTGGCGGTGCCTACGGTATGTACAGCGGCGCTCAGAACCTGAAAAAAGGCAACGTAGGCGCAGGTGCCCTGCAACTTGGTCTCGGCGGCCTGTCCGCATACCAGGGCGCGGTAATGCTTGGTATCGTGGAAAAAGGTGCATTCACTGCGGGCATGAACGCACTCGGGGCGAAAATCGGCCTCACGGTTGCACCGAAAGTCGCCGCAACGGTAGCGGCTAGCGTGGGCGCTCCTTCGGCATCACTCGCAGCGGCAGAATCAGCATACCTCGCAGGCAGCGCCCCGGCAGCTCCGGCACTATCGGCAGCACCAGCCGCCGCTCCGGCAGCAGCAGGAACCCCGGCACTCGCCACGGCGGCAGCCTACGCAGTCCCGGCGCTCGCCGCAGGATTGGCCATAAAAGGAATCATCGACAAAGGCAACCGCCCGAGTGCATCAGCAGAGATTGATGAATACGGAGTTACTCCTGACAACCTGAAGGAATTCAACGACCAGTTGACCGCGACGAACGGCACAATACTGGCAACGGTCCCAACCCTGCAGAAATACAATGCAGCGATATACGACAGCGAAACCCAGATTCTGACGTTGACGAACGGGACCAAGCAACTTCAACTCCAGTACGACGCGGCCGACGCGGCAGGGCACCAATGGTCATCGACCCTCACGGGGGGCACCTCGATCATGACCTCAGCGGCCGGTCAGATCATTTCCTCGTTTGCACCTCTACCCCTGACAGTCGATCAGGTCCACGAAGCATCGCAACTGGCTGGCCAGGCGTTTGAGCACATGGCCTCCGGCAGTGAATTGGCCGGTCGGTCGATGAACAAACTTGAGGGATACCTTGAAAACCTCGGAATGTCGGAAGATCAAGCGGCCTCGGCTGCGGCGCAGCTTGTCAATAACGTAGAAGACCTTGGCGGGGCGGCGGTCGCAGCAGCCGGGGCAATCGGCGGATCGGCAAGCGAAATCAACCGGGCGTTTCGGTCGCTGGAAAGTATGTCGAGCGAGAATTTTGATTCAAGCGCCTATTCATCGCATCTTGTCGGCGGTGACAGCAACCCGAGCTATCATGCAGATGGTGGAATATTTACCAGACAGGTTCGTTTAGGAAACCACGTTTTCGGCGATAAATTAGAAGGACTTTACCCGCTCCCTGAAGGCCCTAACACTATGGGCAAAATAATTGACAGGCTCGACAGGATAGAGTCGGGAAATAATAAGCCGCAAATTATTCACAATCATTTTCACGTAGATGGAAGAGAGATAGCGACCACAATAATGCCTGCCGTTGACGAGCATGTTGCCGCAAAGGCGCGCGCTGGCCAGTTAGCTAATAGGACTGTCTATGCTTCTCGTTAAACTCATAGACGGCGCAGACACGATATACGTCTCCAATGAGACGCATGATATCGAGCATTTTTACGAGCCATGGGTTGCCAGCCTCGGGCAACTCAGGATCGAGACTGCCGATGTGTACGGCGGGTTCGCAAAGCCGACATTCGGGCAACTCGACCTTTTGCCTACGGCATTTACCAACTCCTGGCCTCCTCCCCGGCAGATTGGGGTTATTTGCTCAGTGGCGACAACTGGTGAATCGGATGCCTCAATTCTTTTTGTCGGTGTCGGATATCTCAACGAAGTCGCAAGGGACTCGATAAAATACGACATCCGCGGGCCTGAATACTCAACGAAAGTGACCGACTATGTGTATTCCGGAACTCTGCTTTACTGCTTCCAGGTCGCCTGCACGACACTCGGGTTGACGCTCGACCATACATACGACAGGGCCACATCTCCCGAGGTTGATTGGCAAGCAGATGGCGAGCGGTTGCTCATCGACAATCTCAGCGATTTGGCCAAATTCTTTTACCATCGGTTTTACATCCACAATGACACCCTCTATCTCATCGACTGCCTGTTGAGCAACGGATCGGTGATGGCAATAACGGAGGATGATAATTTCCCCTCAGTATATACAGCGCCTCAGCCGCTGAAAAAAGTCACGGCTAAACACACTCCCGATATCACTCAATACCGGATATCAAACACCGTGACACAGGTTGCCTCATCGTTTTTCGGTTTTGCGGAAATTGAGTTGCGGTCAATCGTTGACGGGGTTGATCAAACTTCGGTGATCGGCGGGACGGCGACCGCCTACAACTCCCACGCGTCATATCCACCAGCCAACGCCGTAGATGATAACGTGGCGACCGACTTCAGGTCGTCAACAATATCGCTCTCGTATATGTACTGGCAGTTTGAGTTTACATCCATCCCAGAGCCTATCGTTGAATACCAGATAACCGGCCATTCTACTAACCCGAGCTATTCTCCTGTTTCGTGGGATGTCTTGGGGTATGACATCGAAACAGCAGCATGGCGGGAGATCAAGAAAGAAAAGACTGAGGCAGATTGGACGGCCGGCGAGGTGCGGAAATTTTCTCTCCCAGTTCCTCAATGGGATGTCGTTGTCTACGGGGTTCATCCGGCCGGCGCAACGGTCGACGTCTCCCCGGTTTGCCATACCGCCCGCGCAAATATCGATGCAGCCCTGACAAACATCAAAAACTGTCTGGAGATGATGCGGGTGCAAATATCAATGCCGATTGAATCGGTTCCGAAAATTGGCCAGGGCATCACGCTGACAGACGAAAGCCTAATGATTGCAACCGCTATCTCTGCAAAGGCGCAGGCCCTCGTGTGGGATTTCGATCAATGGCAGTGCATTGTTGAAGGGGAGGGCACGCTTCAGACCGCCGAAATCGTCGGGTTTGTTGATGAATATGACTACATCGGTGACGCGGATGACGTAACAATTACCGACGCAGATAACGCGCTTATTATCGAGATAGAAGGGTGAGAAAGGTAATCGTAAATAACGGGCTTATCTCGGTGACCGCTTCAAGCGCAAACTCTGCATATCCGGTGACAAATCTTTACCTGAACGATAGCCCGAAAAAGAAATGGATGGCCGCCAATGCCTCTGTGACCATGGCCTACCTCACGATCAAAGCCAGGCCGGGGTCGAACGGTATCGGCATTGTCGGGATTGTCGCTGATTCTGTCACCGCGAGAATTACCGATCCTTCCGGAGTGACATGGGGGAATGTGACATGGGGAAATGTAGAATGGGGGGTTGACCAACCTGACATTGAACTGACAGCCGAATATGCCCGCTATGAGGAATGGGAGCAGTCGGACACACGGAATGCGCTATGGGTATCCTTTGATCAGTTTAACACTCCAGTTGATATCATCATCGAATTTCGGAAGGACACTGGGAATCCTGCCGTGCTCGCAGCCGGGGTACTGGTAATCGGGGAGATGGTTGATACTCCTGGCGTGAGATACCCAATCAGTGAGACGCACAAGGACAACGGCATTTACAGGGAAACGTCTGGCGGCGGTGATTATTCCAAAGGCAGGGATATTGCCAGAGTCTTCTCCGGGGATATCAACGTGAACCGAGTGGCGCACTACAATCGGTTTATGAGCAGGGCCGGAAGGCTTCAAGGCAGGCCGAAAATGATGGGCTTGGTTGTTGATAACATGGGTAACGAGTGGGTGGTGTATGGCCGTTTTCAGGTGATCCCGAGCGGATCACATTACAGCCATTCGCGCTCGACAATTAATTTTTCGTTTATCGAATCGGTGGCATAATGGCAGGCGCAAATTTTTACACAGCTCTAACCGGGGGCGGAACCGGTGCGATGGATGCCGAAGACGGTAATAATATCACTGTCGGTGATTTTACTATCTGTATGGTTGATGGCATTTTCAGCCCGTATTTGATTGACGACTCTGGGCTTGCAGAATCATCTCCGGATATTATCGAGCCAGATACCAACGCGGGGAATAAACGGTATCGTTTGCAGCGAATGCCATCAACAAACTCAGTTCCCATAGGTACGATTCTTCCCTGGATTGGCGGGTATTTCACGAACAACGCCAACGCTGGTTTTACCTCAGTCCTGGGAAATGATTACGCCGCCCTCAACGCCTATGTCAACGCAGACGGATATTATGGCTGCAATGGGGCGGAACTGAATCTGCCAGGGTCGGCTATTTACAACGGTGCCGGCCGCTACCTGCCAAACCTCAGCGACGACCGTTTTTTGATGGGCTCGACCGCGGCCGGATCAATCGGCGGCAGTAGCAGCATGCCACACACCCACGACTACAACCACGCGCACAACACCGTAGACTTCACCCTGACCGCAACCCATATACCTGCGCATCGGCATCCATCGGTTGCGGCAGGGTCCGGTTCAGCCGGGGTTGGGCTTACCTATTTGGCCAACAACGGATTGTCATCATCCAACACGGTAGCCGATGCACTTGCGGCATACGGCGGGCCATATGGCGGTGGCACAGCGCACAATCATGGCATCACGGTGTCGGTGCTCAATACCTACGGCAGCAGCAATACGCAGGCGGCAAGCAACGCGGAAAATCGGCCTAAGTTCTTGGCCTGCCTCTATATGCAAAAGGCGATCTGATGGCAAAGAATACCTACTCAGCGAAGTACCGCGCACCGGGGCGGATGCTCTGGGAGAAGTTCAAGGCGATCAAGGGTGATGGTTTTCTGGCCGAAGGATGCCGATATTTCCTCACCGACGACGACGAGATAATCCATTTCCCAAGGGAATCAGAGGTGCGATTCGGAGCGGAAAGGACCGATGTAATTCAAAGACAAATGAGCCGTGAAGCCGGCCAGCCGGTACAAATGGTGGACAGATGAAAGTTACCATAATCAAAGACGACAACACAGTCGGGATAGATGGCCAGTTCGTGCAAATGGACCTTTCCGGATTACCGGAAACCTTGCGAGTAATTCAGTGGAATGGGCAAAGGGGATGGGTTGAGTATCGAGACCGGGAAAACGAGCGGCTCGATTCAATCGCCCCATACCAGGGCATCATCGACATAGCCAACGACATGATTGCCAATCCGTTCTATGGGCTGACCTTGGAACAAAAGCAGAACCTCGCTCGCCATCGAATCAGCGCTGAATGCGATATCCGAAAACTTGGCGGCATCCAGGTGGCTGGCGTGTGGTATCCGTCAGATTTTGAGTCGATGTTTCAGTACCTCGACTGGAAAGATGCTGGCCGTGATCAACTCGCCGCCGGGGCGACGCAAGACTCTATTTTATTGATAGATGACAACCCTGCAAAACTTGACGGATTGGATGGATTAGAGTATGATATTACAATAAAAACGTGCGGAAACCTTGTCGATAAATGCCGCCGATTAATCCGCAAATTGAAGCGGGTTAAAAAGAACCACATCGCGGCCATGATGGCCGCACCTGACCCGCTGGCATACGACTATTCTACCAACTGGCCTGAACGATACACAGGGGTTTGATCATGAAAAAACTCATCGTATTGATATTTGTTCTTGCCCTCAGCAGCTGTGCATCTCCCCATCAGCAGAACCTCGGGGTAGTTCGTCCGGTGACTTCATTTCCGACAATCACGCCAGTTGATGCTGACTATTTCATTTTATCTGATGTCTCAAACTCATCCCTGTTTTCTCGGGCAACTCTCGCGAACACAAAAACTGCTCTCGGGGTCGCATTGACGGCGACCGGCTTCAACGGCAACCTGGCCACGACCGACGACACCCTCCAGGAGGTCGCTCAGAAACTTGATGATTTGGATATCGGAGGGGTAGCGAACGATACCGCCTACGATGCAACGACATGGGATGCCAACACCGATGCGCCGACGAAAAATACCGTCCGAGATGTTATTGAGACATTCCCCAGCCTCGCATTTTCCACCGGCCTGACCGAGACTGACGGCACGGTGACGGTAACTCCGAACACCTACCAGCCACTTGACACCGACTTAACCGCCGCAGCCGGTGCCGGATCAGCAACCAACTCGACATTTTTTGGCAAAGATGCCGGCGGCACCGTCGGATTCCACTCAGTATCGGCTGGGAGTTTTGCTCTTGACACCTACCCAGCCTATGAGGACTCCCCGCACTCAGGGAGTGGAATAGCAGAGAATGGCACAACGGTAGCGATGTATAGCCCAACGACCGGGAAGTGGATGACCATTGCCACAATGGCAGACACCCTTGACCCAGCCCCGGCAGGCATATCCGACGATTTCAGCTCCGACACGACTGCGAACTACACCAACATCATCCAGACGCTCTCGATCTCTGGAGGGGTGGCGCATGGAACTGTGTGGGAAAACAACACAGCAGCCTATCACGAAACAACCACTGGCAGTAACGATCACTGGGTTTCTGCGACTTGCACGGCTGGCGATACGGATTCGGCGTGTGTCATGCTCGGGAGCAACGGCACGGATTATTATTTTTCTGAGTTCGCTGGAGGTGTGTTCAAAATCTGGTCGAGCGTAGGCTCTTATTCAGTCGTTTACAACGGATCATATGCAGATGGCGCGCACACGGTAGCAATCCAAATAGACACAGACGGTAGCAGTCATCCTCGATTCAACGCGTGGATTGACGGAGTGCAGCGGATCACAAATGATTCCGATACCGCCGACAGCATCACACGGGGGCCTTATGTGGGGTTGAGGTTTGATAGAGGAACAACCGGGGCGGATGTAACGGTTGACAATCTGGCCGCTGGATCAGGAGTATATACACCATGAAAATATTGCCAATAATTCTTTCTCTTATCTTTTGTACCAACGCCTATGCGGCTGACTATTACGTGGCCACGACAGGCAACGACACCACCGGAGACGGATCAATCGGCAACCCATGGGCTACTCCTGCATTCGGTGCAGCCAGCGTATCGGCAGGAGACACCCTCTATATCCGGGCCGGAACTTATGACATAACGACTCCTGAAAACAACAATTACTCAGGCGTCGCGCCTCATGCCGACAACGTGACCATCGCCGGTTACACAGGGGAAACTGCGATACTCCGGGGGAATGGCGGTGTCGCTCCAACAAACTGCGTGATCGGTAGCGGATACTATGACGGGACCGACCATTTTGCAGACGGCTTGACAATTGACAACCTGACCATTCGGGGCATGGTTTCAATGGTCTGGGGGACCGGGATAACCCTTAAAAATAGTCATATCTCAATAGGCGGGGATAGCTGGACCGGGAATGAGCAAGGTGCGGTTGTGTGGTTGCAAGGGTGCGTTGACTGTGTTGTGCAGAACAATACAATAGTCCAGAGTTATGCAGCTCCTGGCGGTAGCTCGTCAGCGATTATAACTTATTCAGGAGTATCCGGACTGCTGATAGAGAACAACGACATAACGGCTACTGCCGGGCCATCAGCAGGGCAACCTGGAGGAACAGGGATAACCCTCAAGGATACCGTTACGAATGCGGTTGTCAGGTATAACTACATCCACGATTGCGAGGCCTCCGGACTGTGGTCGGCAAACCAGGGACTGCCTCACGACATAGTGATCTATCAAAACATATTCAGCAATAATAATACTGGTGATTCTGATAATGGTGATATCACCCATGTTCTCCTGACATACAACCTGGACATCTACAACAATACGTTTTACGCGAGCAATAAAGGGGCTTATTTCGCCTGGTCTGACGCTGTCCCTCTTAATAGCGTGGCATTTTTTAACAACATCGTTTTTGAGCCAGTTCTTAATTTTGTTGGCTGGTACTATTCCGCCCCGTTCTCAGCATCATATCTGGACTACAATAATTATTACAAAGCAGCATCTCCGCAATGGGTAATCAATTACACCGGATACACAACGTTTGCAGCCTATCAGACCGCGTGTCAGGCGGAGCTTGCCGGGTGTGATCAGACCGGGCACACGGTGACAACCGACCCTGGGTTTATAAATGCGTCAGGGCTCTATAATACCCCGGCCGACTTCAAGAGGGCCTCATACACAGCGAATGGGCGAGGTGGTATCTATCCCGCTGTGATGGGAGCCTATGTCACTGGTAGCGAAACAATAGGGTATTCCGGCGCTGGATTGCCCGAATCAGAATGTGACTTCGACCATCCATCACTATGTCTCACCAGTGAAACCTGCTATGCAGTGGCCGGTCTGTATTGGTGTAATGAGACATGCCAGGCCGGGGCGTGTTCTGGTAGGAAATTCAAGGTCAAACAGATAGTTCATCCTGAATAAAGGGGAAATTATGAAAACATTGCTCGCACTCTGTACCATCCTGGCCCTGGCCAGCTGCTCAGTGAACTACAGCCCAACCGAGATCGCGTTTAATCAGACCGTGAGCGGTAGCGGCAAGGGCGAGATGAAGACCGACGCCAAGGGCTTGACGACCGCCAACACACCGACCCAAGATGCCAGCGGGTCCGCCGCAACCGAAGGGGCCATGGCGGCACTCGGAGGGATCAAAGACGCGGTTGCCAATTTCATCCCGGCTGTGACAACTACTGAGACCACGACCACGACCACGCCTTTGCAGCCTGTTCAGCCTGTGGTTCCGCCTGCCACTCCGGTGGTTGAGGAAGAAATCGCCGAGCCCGAAGCCCTTGAAGACGCGCCGGCCGGCGAAGTGATCGAGGTAGACTGATGGTACGCTTGCTCATAATCCTGGCAGTCCTTCTCATGCCGCTACACTCCCAAGCCTACACCCTGGAAGAGTGCAACGCCGCCTGCGCTCAACTATTCCCGGGTGGTCCGGTTGTCCCTCCTGTAACGCCTCCTGCCGTCCCGCCAGCCACGACCAAGGCTTGCACGATGCCGATTACCTTCGAGCGCGATTCAGATCAAGGTAACGGCGCCGCGGCAATCCTTTTCCGCACATTGCAAGCTGGGGCCATTATCGCTGTGTCGGTGAATGGTGAGGCTGCGCGACTGGGCAGGTCCTATAAGAACGCCCCTGTTTTCCTCATGAGCAAATCCGGCGATCAGTATGCAAGGCCGCTGAAATTCATTGTTCAGACCAGCGATGGCCAGACCTGTGTCGCTGTTAGTGGGTCGAGTGATACTCCTTCAGGGCCGACGAATCCGACCGGCGGTTATAAAAATCAGGCCACCTATAAAGCATACGGCAAAAGGAATGGCGGGAGATGGGCTTGGAGGATAAACAAGCGCGGCGACTCCCTCGGGCCAGGGCCTGTGAGGTTCACATTCTCCCCTTCCGGGAAAACTTTTACCGGGAAGTCTACTGCCAAGAACTGCCGGGATAGGGAGGACACTTGCCAAAGGGATACCAGGGCAGCCATGAATGGCTTTTTGTTCAAACCAGGAAACGGCAGGCCAAACGGTGAAGGTGATTCAGACATAGGGACGGCTCACGGGGGGATATATCTTCATGCCATTTATGGAGACGACAGTCCAACGGTTACAATGGAGTGGTGATGACAATCTGCACAAACTGCGGCCACAGGTACTACGGCGGATATTGCCCGGCCTGCGGATGGCCGAATGAGGACGAGGATTGCGAGGCTTGAGGCTAACTTTCATCCCTGGAGGGAGAAATGAGAGTCATACCGGAAGCAAGTCTGACGATGAGCGACAAAGACGAAAACGGCCTGCATAAAGTGCGGGATCGATACTGCCCTGAAACTGACGAGTGGTGCTTCTCCTTCGATTGCAACGGGAGAAAAGGTAAGTCGTGCGACAGGTTCAGCATGATTTCAACTGGTGTTAAATTCTGCGCTGATGAGAAAAAACGATGAGCGATATATCGACGGAGACGGTCTGAATGTTCAAGCAAATAATTCTCATCCTCCTACTCGCCACGACAGCCCAAGCCGAGCCTGCCAAGGTGACACGGGTAATCGACGGTGACACAATAGAAGTCACACTTTCCGGTAAAACGGAATCTATCCGGCTCTATGGCGTCGACAGTCCTGAAATAAAACAAGCATACGGAATGTCTGCAAGAAATTTTACAGAGACCTTTGTAAACGGCAAAATGGTCGACATCATATTTACCGGAGACGGTGGGTGGGGGCGAAGGTCGGCAATCGTCATGTATGGCACACAGAACCTGCAAGAACAGTTAATTCTCGCCGGTTACGCATGGGTCTACCCTCAGTATTGCAAGAAATCGTTTTGCACGGCGTGGAGTACACTGCAGGGCATCAGCGCGGGGAACCGGGTCGGCCTGTGGGCCGGGCCCGCACCGGTGCGCCCTTGGGAGTGGAGGAAGGCACGATGAGCAGAGTTTTGCATGTTTGCCCAAAATGCGGAGAGCAGGGTGATTACTCAGACTTTCACGATTCCTGGTTCTGCGCTGTATGTGACGAATGGCTTGACGAAAAATGCGCTGATCAGGATTGCGAGTTTTGCCAAATTCGCCCTGCCATGCCATCGTTAGGAGAGATATGAACCATTTTCCAGAGCCAAAATTCGAGTTTATCAAGGGCGGCATTCAAGCCAGACTGCTTGAGGACTGGGTCTATCAGATCGGAGAAACCAGACCGATAATTATCCCGGAAGGGTTTGAAACCGACTTCGCCAGTGTCCCGCGCATCCTCTGGCCGATAGCCTCACCGATGGGCATCCTTCGTTATGGCTCACTCCCGCACGATTTCGGATACCAGCATGGCTACCTGCTCACTCCGGACTTTGGAGACTACAACCCAGGAGCCAGGGCAGAGGCGATCATGAACGGCCATAAATACGCCTTCGGCGGCAATATCCCGATCTGTATCGGAGAGACGCGGCAATTTTTCGACGCAACCCTGCGAGATGTGACCATCGCGGCAACCGGTGCGAAGTATCGGGCATGGGGAGCGTATTGCATGGTCAGGATCGGCGGTGGGATACCTTGGATGAACTACCGCAAGGTCGGCCCGACTGCGTATAACGACAATTCTCTCGGCATTCCTGGAGTGTGAAATGATACTCAGAGACGGAAGCAAAACGCTCGACCCACTATGTGGCCTGATCTTCTCAGGCGAGACAGAAGCGGTTAAATCCCTTTACTCCCTACCCCCGGCAGACGGCGGCATTGATCTGAGAAAGCGACCGTTGATCAACAAGCGACGGATCCGCCCAATCGGCGACCCGCCAATTATTCAGGTCATCTCGTCATGTGTCGGCAAGGGGATAACCAACATGCTGGAGCATGAAAAGGGCATCCGTTCGCTTGGCTCGGAATGGGCAGACAATTTCTATTTCGAGGTTCAAAAACGAGATCAATTCCCCGGCGGCGAATACCCAGGCGCGGACCCGGTTGCAGGCGGAACCTCGATCTATGACGCGCTGGTCTACGCCAAAGAGATTGGGTTGATAACCGATTTTGTTCGGGCGAGGACGATGGACGAGGTGCTTTCCGGAATTTGTTACCATTCTTCTGGTGCAATCTTCGGGCTTGACTGGACCGAAGGGATGATGCGCCCGGACAGGAATGGCATTAGTAGGCCGACCGGGCGAAGCGTAGGCGGACATTGCACCTACGGGCGAGACTTCTATCTCAATAAAGATATCGTTCGCGGCCCGAATACTTGGCCGGATTGGAACCCTTGGCTGGCGGGGGATTGGGCTATGACGGTTAAAGATCTTGACCATTCATTGCGGCGTGGCGGCGAGTGCTGGTTTGCCGTAAAAGCATAACCCCGGCAGATGGCCGGGAGGGTACGGAAGGATGATAAAGATGCCAGAGTCAAATAGCGCGGGGCTGATAGGTAGCATCATTGGAGGACTGAGCTTCATTGCCGGACTGGCATTATCCCTGGTTGGGTTCGGGCGGAAAGTCGAACGGGTGGAGGCTAGCCTGGCCCGTAGCCATGAGCGACACGCCGAGCACGACCGCAGGCTTGATAGTTTTGAGACGGCCATGAAAAGCATGATGGCGATATTCACCACGGCAGACGGCGAGCCAAGGTTTATGACCGGGATAGCCTGCGGTAGAGAGCAGGCATCATGCCACAAAGAGCTTCTTGAGAAATTTGCATCTGGGTCCGCGCGTTTCGGGACTATCGAAGCTGATGTTAAAGAAATCAAGGATTCACAAGCCGACAACCTGCAAGTCATCCTAGACGAGATCCGGAAGAAACGATGATGTCCAACGAAAAAGCATTTCTCGATATGTTAGCATGGTCCGAGGTAGGCCCCGGATTGCTCGCAAAATCAGACAACGGGTACAATGTTCTGGTTGGATCAACGCCGATGTTTCCCCGGTTATTTTACGATTACTCAGACCATCCCCGAACACTGGTAAAACTGAACGACAAATTATCATCCACGGCGGCCGGCCGGTATCAAATCCTGAAGCGCACATTTGACGCATACAAGGCCAGGTTGAACCTGCCCGACTTCTCTCCTGCATCACAAGATAGAATTGCCCTGCAACTCATTAGGGAGCGCGGAGCACTGAAGAATATCAACGAGGGCAAAGTCATCGAGGCAATCCACAAGGTGCGGAATATTTGGGCCTCACTCCCTGGCGCTGGCTATGGACAACACGAGCACAAATTGACAGATTTGGTTAGAGAATTCATCAAGGCCGGGGGATCGGCTGAAAATCAATCATAGGAGCATAAAATGGCAAGCAGCGTAACGACAATCACCACAACAAAATCCCTTGCAACCTGCGACCCCGTACTCCTGGCAGGTCCGTGCAAAATCGTAGCCGAGGGCATGGTCCCGGCAGATATCGTCTATATCTACGAAGAGACCGGGACAGAGGGGAATTACGAGCGTGTCCCGGATTCCAACAAGCGGACGGTAATCCTTGAACATTCCATGCCGAGCATAATTTTTGAGGGCTATGGGAATTACAAGTTTTTGCTCGGCGCAGACACTGACGAGGCCCTGGTGGTTGGCTATGCCAGTTAGATCGCCAACGAGGCGAAACACTCGCAGGGTTTCACGAACGCCGCTTTCCGGGGCTTCGACGCGCCTACCACCGAACCGCGCCAATCTTATCGCATGGTATCGCGGTCCGATAGTAGGCGGCAGACTCATCCCCCACCGCCCAACCGGCTCAAGCACTCCACAGGTCAAAGGCAGCTTATTCAGCGTAGCCGTCCCCGAAGGTGTGCCCTACACCGGCCTGCTCACGACAGACGTAATCACCGTAGGCGGCGGCACTGCTCCAACCTGCGCGGTAAATGGCACCCTGAGCATGTCCGCTGACTTTTGGGATATGTCCATCCATCGCGCCGGAGTGCTCTGGGCGTACCTGCCGGGGATAAATGTCGGCGGTGCATTTGAGCTGGATGCGAGCGGGAACGGGCATCATTTGTATTTGACGACAACTGGGATCGTTGAGGCGGATGATGGGTCGGGGACGGATTACTGGAACGAAAGAGGGGGGGCTATTGCGGACGGGTCACAGTATCTTGCAGATGATGGCGTGGATGCAATCGGAGCAGGGTGGAGAATACCTGCTCTTATTGATGGCTCTGGGTGTGCTGCCTACGTGGTAACAGGAGAGCGATCATCGATAACCACCCCAGGCCCCCTCAACGTCTCAGCCACCATAACAGCAGGCACCATCTACCCGGCAGTCACAATCAAGGCTCCCCTCGGCCCGAAGTTTCAGGGGATCACCGAGTGGACCGGGGAGGCTGCTGTGGATTTGAGTACGCTCTCGGCAACGGCACGGACACGGATCGGGCCTCGGGGGATGCTGATTTATGGGGTGGATTTGGATGCTGCGGATCAAGCGAGGGCAGACGGATATCTCGGCGCGTGAGGTGTTTTGGGGTAGATATTCTTTCTACCCCAAATTTTCAGCAAATAAATTGAACGAAACAGGCAGGTTATTAAGTAGAAAATAGCCCCATGCAGGCGGTATCTTCTACATATTACCTGCCTGATTTTGTTCTGGTATTTTGATTGGTGTTTGGGTTGGACCTACCCCAGGAAATCGACAGCCTTGCGTTTCATTGCCGATGTCGTCCGCTGGTAGACCTTCGTGGTCATCAGCGTGTTCTTATGCCCCAACAGTTCCGACACAGATTTAAGATCCGCCCCTGCCTCCAATAAATCTGAGGTAAACTTGTGCCGGATCTCGTAAGCCCGAATCCTCCGCGTAATCCCCGCCCTTCGTTTCGCCGCCGCCCAAGCACAGTCAAATGCGCCGATTGGTCGTCCCTTGTAATGCACCAGATAGCGCGTACCGCTCTTTTCGTCCTCGACATACCATTGGCCAAGGTGGGCGAGGATCGTTGAATTTAAGGGTATCATGCGCGTCGGGAGGCCGCCTTTGTCTGCGCTGATAACCATCAACGTCTTTCCCTGGAAATCTACAGCGTCCCAAGTCAACGAAAGCAACTCCTGCTTCCCCGGGCGAAGTCCAGTGTGATACGAGATGAGCATTGCCCGCTGAAGGTGCGGAGATGCACATTCAAGGATTGCGTCAAATTCCGCCTTGGTTGGTGGCTGGATTATCGCATCATCGCACTTCGGGAACGAAAACAATTCAGCCGGGTAACTTGAAAGCAGTCTCCTTTTTACCGACCATCGCAGAATCGCCCGGACAATCGTGAGTTCCCGGTGGATGGTGTTCATCTTGACCGCCCTCGCCCTGGTATTGATATACATATCCAGGGTTGGCGCGGTTATCTCATGGGCCTGCAGGTGGCCAAGGATCGGCAGGATGGTTCTGGGCAGGCGGATGAGCAAATCATCAAGGGTGGATTTTGCGAGGGTGTGGCGCTTGGCACCGATGTACTCATTCGATAGCTCGGTAAGGGTCGGGGATCGCTGCAACGAACGGACACCCAGTCCGAGCGAGGCGTTGAACGCAACTGCGGTCTGCTCGGCTGCCGGGCCTCTGCCGAAGTATTTCTTCGTGGCGGTGGGGCGGTCGGGGTCTTTGCCCTTCGAGTGCTGGACCTGCCAACGCCCATCTTTTAATTGGTGGACGCTCACCCAACAAACTCGCCGGCCATCTGCATCTTTTCAATTTCATCCATGAATTTAGGGGCATGAAATTCAATTATCTCAATAGCCCTATCTGCCACAGATATGGCATCATAAGCAGCCATGGCAATAACCGTTCCTCCCAAAACTTTACTTCCGAGAGTAAATCCTTCCGGCGACTCATCTCCCGTGTATTTGATAACAACGGTGCACTCTTTAATTTTCATCTCCCCTCCATCTCAGGCCATGCCTGCATAGCAAACTCAGGCGTATAGCACCGAGCATCGCCATTAAGATACGATATCACCACATCTCCACGAATCAGTACAGCGGTACGGTGCAGGCCTGTATATCCGCCCATCCGGTTCTTGGCGTTGGCTTGAAAACAGACGATGTAACCAGACTGGTAAAACATGATCCCCGGGAGTGGATCCGAGATCGCAGCGTCCCGGATTGAGTAGGGGTCAAAGAACGATGATTTGATATATGCCTCTACTGCGGCCTTGTGATCTGTCGGGGGTGGGCCTGCCGATTGCGGGTTGTACTGGGCGCAGCTTGATAGCATGGTGAGTGCGGCGAGTGCGATTAGCTTTTTCATTTCAAGTCTCCTTTGGCCGGGAAAACATCTTATCAGAATGGCTTAGCTTGTTCGCCAGTTGCTGCTTTACTGGGATGAGATTAACCTGGCCGTTGTCGATGACGACCTCAAACACCCCTTCTATTTTCGGCAAAGCACCCTTGTCAGACCGCACCGCCATTGCCAGCGCGGTTCTGTACATATTCACCAGTTGTTTATTCTTTTTCCCGGTAGACAGTCTTTTTTGCTTGGCGGCGCAGGGCTTCTTTATGTTATGGGTTTCCATGTGGCAAGATCCACATAACAAAACGAGGTCTTCAGGTTCCTCGTGGCCGAGATTTTTGTACGACCGATGATGGACATGAACACCTCCCTTACCGCACCGTTCGCACTTGTCGCCGCGAATCGTGATTATGTCGCACCGAAGTTTTATCCATGTCTCGCTTTCAAGGTATTTTAGATATGCCTTCTTTTGCGCCGACATAGGCTTTGCTGCTGCGCCCTTCATCGCTGGTCCTTGAGGTCTTTTGCCCTCTTGGCCTCTTTTTCCTCCAACGCCTCAAGCGCCCTCTGTACTGTCTCGGTCAAGGACACTCCCAACCGGCGAGCCTGATCAGTGAGAATGTCATCGTGCCTCTTGCTAAGATTTACCGTCCTTCTCATGTTGCACCTGTGTGAAAGTGATAGGTTGACTGCTACCAATCACAAGTATAGCATAACATAGTCACCAAGCGCAACAAGAAAAAAGAGGGGAAACATCTCCCCTCCTGAATTATTTTTTACAACTAGGGGCGCTATTCACCCC
>Ga0209318_1000711_pt1 | contig 28934 bp, 47 predicted proteins | sample RifGroE1_FD_183999 | JGI IMG/M metagenome (GOLD analysis project Ga0209318, IMG submission 183999) | Groundwater microbial communities from Rifle, Colorado, USA - Groundwater E1 (SPAdes) (version 2) | ecosystem: Environmental > Aquatic > Deep subsurface > Groundwater | place: Rifle, Colorado... | reverse complement strand
CCATGCAAGGCGCATTGGCCGTCCTCCCCGAAGCTGCAACTACTTGGAGCATGTTCCGTCATTACTCGTCTCCTCTGTGCAAAACGTCTTCACTATCCGTGGGCCACTCGTGTGGTCTTCTGTAATACGTTTTCCGAACCTTGGATTTCAGTACCCCGGGAGACCCAAGGAATTTTTGTTGAAGGCTATAGGTCCTACCTTTCGGTACTTTGCCCACGAAATACCGCCGCCTATCCGAACAAGGCAATACGCACCCCACGCCCGACAGGTCGCACCAGTGGCAGAGATTGTCACGTCTCTCAGTACCTGATCAAAATATTTTCTGGACTCCCCGATGCAGATCGGGATGTTGCCGCCGAAGGCATACTTGTGCCCGTTCATGATCGCTTCCGCCCTGGCACCTGGCTGATAGTCTCCGAAGTCTGGGGTCAGTAGGTATCCGTGCTGGTAGCCAAAATCGTGGGGGAGCGAGCCGTAGCGGAGGATCCCCATCGGGGAGGCAATCGGCCAAAGTGGGCGGGGGACGCTGGCGAAATCGGTTTCAAATCCTTCCGGTATAATTATCGGCCTGGACTCTCCGATCTGGTACACGTAATCCTCAAGAAGCCTGGCTCTAATGGTGCAAGGAATGAACTCGAATTTCGGTTCTGGGAAATGATTCATCGCGCCTGTTTCCTCCACACCCACGGCTGTACCGGCGCCGGGTCCATCCACAACCCCACCTTGTTGCCGGCGGAGATGCCCTGCAGGGTAGTCCATGCCTGGCAGAACCTCTCCTTGCAGTAGTCTGGGTAGACCCAGGCGTAGCCCTGGAGGATCAGCTGCTCCTGCAAGCACTGGGTGCCGACCATGACGAGTGCTACTGTCCGGCCGTAGCGGTCCCTGCCGACTGAGGCGACATCGACGATCTTGCCGAAGACCTGCGAAGCGGTGAAGTCCCGGGCGGACTGGCCGTGAGCCTGGGATCTTTCAGGGGAGTCGATGCCGTAAAGCCTGATGGTAGTGATGCCCTGCTCAGTTGCGACCTTGAGGGTGTCGCCGTCGATGACGTTGACGACCGTGGCCGGTTCGGCGTGAGCAGAGACAGCGAGAAGGAGCGTGATGAGGATTATAATTTGACGCATAATTTTACTCCGGTAGGTTGCTGCCTGAACCTCTCACAGCCTTTGTTCTTCCGCCCGTTGCAGTCGAAGGAGAAGCATGGGCCATCTTCCTGGCAGTAGCGATCCTTTACCTGATGGATACCGTTCTCGTCCCTGTCACTCATGTGCAAACTCGCTTCCGCAATCACCCTCATCTCTCCCTCCAGGAAGTAAAGGAAAACTTCAGTCGCAATCTTCGTTTGGATAATTACATATTGGGCATCTTGGGCCAGTGTAATTATGGCCACAACGCGTACAAGTGTGCATTACCAGTACACCGTCACTTTTTGGCTGTTATCGTTGTAAGGAGCGTGCAGATAGACCCCGCCGTGGCTAGTCCCGGTGTCGTTGTCGCCCTCACCATTCGGCCCGATTCCTGGTTTGAATACAAAACCATCTTTGTTTTTAGATGATGGTATCCCGCAAGCATCGGGGTTATCGCCACGACAATTTTTTGATGTATTCTTTACGGTATATTCTTTGCCGGATGAGAACACAAACTTGATCGGCCCAGGTCCGAAGTCCGGGCCCTTCTTGTTGATTCTCCACGCCCATCTCCCGCCGTTCCTCTGCCCGTAGCTATCGTACTCTGCTTTGTGGGTATATATTCCTGTCGGAGCTCCGGGCTCTGTCGGCGTCGAAGTCGTCCCACTCTTGGCAGTGTATGTCACGCCATCGGCCATCTTGACCACGAACGTCAGCGGCCGAGCATACTGGTCGCCGGATTTGGTAAGCAGGAAGACTGGTGCACCCTTGTAAGGTGTGCCTTGCCTCGCAACCTCGCCGTTGACACTGACGTAGGTGACCGAGCCTGCCTGCAGAGTCCTGAACAAGATGCCTGCCGAACCGTTGCCTTGAGTGGTTTCTCGCTCAAAAGTGATCGGGTGCGGGAAGGTCCTGTTGCCGGATGGCGGTGTGACAGGCGGTGTGTCAGGAGGTGTGACTGGCAGACCCCCTGGGAAATACTGAGCGCAGAGCGCGTTGCACTCATTAAGAGACTGCGGGATGGTCACCGATCCAGCGCTACCCGCCCAAAGCAAAGCAAGCAGGAAAAACGCCACGATAAGGCGGAACATCAGTCTACCTCCTCAATCTGGCCTTCGGGTTCGATTTCTTCCGCTGGTGCCGCCGGCGGGGTAACGTCAGGAAAAACAGGAGCTGCTGGTTTGACCTCTTCCTTGACCTGAGTCGTCGTGGTAGTAGTCGTGGTAGCAGGATTGTTGGAGTCCGTCTGCCGCATATCGTTCGTCCACTTGCTTAGGGCATCCTTAATCGCGCCAGTTGCAGCAGTACCGCCATACGCCCCGAGCGCACTGTCGGCGTTAGAGTCCTGCTTAGAGTCCTCGATGATGATGACCGTGTTCCCTGCACCGCCGGAGTTCGTTGAGCCGGCACCTGTCTGATTAGGACTTGCACCGTACTGACCGACTACCTGCGGAGTGCATTCGGAAGGAACCCCCTGATTGATTGTGTAGGTAGCGGTCTTGTTTGTGCATCCAGTCAACAGGCCAATGGCCAAGGCTACTCCCAAAAGTCTCTTCATCTCTTCCCCCAGGTAAAGTTTAATTTTTCTTGAATTTAGCCGGCGAGATCAGCAGCCGGATTATGTTCGACGGACCAGATCGTTCAATGAGTGTTGCGTCGATTGGATCGACAGAGACGGCACGAATAAAGAGTTTCTGCGTCTTTGCCATGTCATAAGTAACCGGCCCAGTCGCAAACCTCGCAGTTTTAGGAATATTTCCGATCGCTACAGTTGCTGCATCCTCAGATATGCCGGATGGAAAGATGCAGATTTCAAACCCTGTAATTTCCGCCTCATCCAGTGCATCGTAGGTCCATGAGAAAGACATAGTGCGGGTGATTGTCGCCGCATTGGCAGCAGAGGCCATGCAGAGCATTACGATTACAATTAAAAGTTTTTTCATACCATTTTCTCCTCGCTGCATTTCCAGATATTCGGCACCTCAACTCCATCCGCCATCGTCGGCTGCCAGATGTTTGGCCTGTCACGGAATATTACGCCCACATTGTAATCTCTATGGTTATATTGCCCTGTGTTGGCAAATCTCCAGCATCCGTTGCGGCCAACCCTGCCTTAATATATCCCGATATCATGGTCCTTAATATCGCCAAATCGTCAGGATGCAAAAAGTTGACCTGAAACAAATTCAGACCGGGGGCAATTGTGACCATTTGCCGCGTCTTTGTGTCTTTTCCAGTCCATGTTGACAAAGAAAAACCGTAGAAGTCACTTGAAAAAATGAGATTTATACTCTTGTCATGGGTATTGTAAAACGTGATCGACTTGTTTGGGTAATCATTAAAATTTGGAATTATACCGCTCTGGAGAAATGGTGAATAAACCTGTGTGGCACTTCTTATCTCCTGCTCCTTAAACAAAAGCACCCTTTTTGTAAGCATGGCCTTGCTGCCTGTCTGCACTACCGGGACCACTATTTCATTAAGCTTAACTCTCATCCTTCCGGTTCTTACAACAAACCCGGATTTCGCCGAAATATACAGTTCGTATTCGTTGTTACCTAGGCGAACCATGCAGGTAGTATAAAGGATACTTGCATAAAAAGTGTCCTGAGTCGGTTGCAAAACAGGGTTAATATCGAATAGTACGCTTGTTCCCGTGTCGCTGAATCCATAATATAGGGCAGATCCACCCCTACCATTAGGGGCGGCGCAGCCAGCGAGGAAGTGATACCCGTTTCCATCTGGCAATACGGATATATGGTTAATCTCCCCGTTTAAATTTGTGGACACGGGCAACGCCTTGCTAAAACCAATTCCGTCATTAGATACATGCCTAGACATCTGCCCGCCAACGGTTTTGTTCCACGCAATCCACGTGCTGACTCCATTCAGCACTCCCAAATACTTTACATCTGCCCCTTGTAGATATGTTACCTCTTCTTTTGGGGTCCAGGTTGTTCCATCGGTGGATGAAACTCTGTAGGTTTTAGAGGTTGCATGGTTTGCCCAATATATATATAACTTATTAACCGCGTAAACAAGCGAGGTGTCGGAGTAATAACCTGTTTCTGGAATATCAAGTGGATTGGTGACACCGGCAGGGACTTGCCACGTCACACCATCTTGCGATTGCAAAATTGATGGATTTTCTTTCGTATTGTCGTTGTCCGGGTATGGGGTCATTGCCATCCAATAATAAACCCCCCCGAACTTGTCTGGGAAATACAAAACAGACGGATGAATTACCTGCCCAGAACCATCATACGTGGGAAGTGTTAATTCCTGTGGGGTTTCCAGTGGGGTTATCATTCTGCTTGATCCCCTAAACCATAAACATAACTCTTTAAAATTATCATTGATATCCCCAAAATTTTCATTAAGCGATGCCTTTGACGAAACAGTTCCTATTTTCACGGATTTCATAATTTTCTAACCTTCATAATTCCAAACATCTGAATAGCAGCCTGCATCCATGTAGGCAGTTAAATCATATGAAACTCATACCGCAAGCCTCGTCAGCGAGACAATCTCAGCATTTGTCACAGGGCGGTTCCAAGCCTGAGACTGAATGGCCCCCAAAGACTTATCAATCGTGTATCCCCATCTCACATGAGTTCCAGGATTGACCGACCCGCTATAATTCGCTTCAGCGCCCCAGGTGATATCAGCATCAGCAGCTTTCTTGTAGCCAATATACATCTTCGTTCCGGCTGTATTTGTTTTCCAGGCTACCAGCGGTGTCTCGCCCCTAGCCCATCCACCAGCCACAGTTACGGTAGCCGTGTTAGTGCCATCCGATGCTTTAAATACCCCTCCAGTCGCTGCGTAGATGCCGCCAGTGACCGCGTTGGAGAATGCAAGGATGTTGGTATCGGCTGTTACCTCTGTTGAGGATGCGCCAAGATAGGCCAGGGCTGCGGCAGTGAATACTGCTGTGGCAAGGCGCTGGATAGAAATGTTGTCAAAAGACACGCCTGCTACTGTTGAGACAAATCCAAGGACGGTCGGCGCTCCCCCATTAGCCACAATATCAAGAACGAACGATCCGTTTGCATTCGGCAGTCGCCCTGCTGTGGTTGTTGTAGACGAGGAAATCCCCGCCGACCCAGAGGTATACCCTGCTATAGTAAACCTTACGCGGTAACTATACCCGGCAGTCAGCATCGTTCTAACAATAGAGCCGCCAGCAACCGCTATCGTACATTTCCCATCAGCAATGGTTGCGTTTGTCTTCGTCCACCACCCGGTATCAGCAGTAAACTCCCGATCAGCAGCAGCAGTTATCAACTCCACCCCATCAGTAACACTTCGCTGAAACGCCTCCCTCATCGCCGCATTCAGTGGGATAGCCGCTCCAATGCCCAAGGATGTCGCTGCTGTTGATGCCACCGCTACAGATCCGGTCGTGCTCCTGACGTATGGCATGGAATACGCGCCAAGGACAAGCTGCGGTTGCCACACCGAGACAGTGCCGGTTGCTATGGCAGACGCTCCCAGACCGAAGCGGAAAATGGCCGTATCGCCAACTGCGCCAGCCGTGACCTTCACTGACAATTTGAATGTGCCAGCAGCAGGGACGGCAGTCTCGTCAGCAACGACAACGCCATCTTTCATCACGACAATGGTTCCGCCAGTGAGTGAACAATACTCGAAGTCGGCATACCGGAGAACTCCGTCGGTCGCCACCATCACATCGAAAGTATAGACTGCCAAGGCAGCGACCGCTTGCGAGAGGCTGAGATATCCCCTTGATGCCGTACCACTGAATGTCAGCTTATTCTCTCCCTCAATCGCAGTCACTGCCATTGTCGGAGAATCGACAACAGTATATGTCCAACCTGTCGGAGTCGTGCCTGGAGAGCCTGCTACCGCGCCGTCAAAAACTGAGTTATTACCCAACTTGGTAAACGCAGGATGAACCATCACCCCCCGCCCAGGATGATTGACAGGCCACGGGACCATGTTGCCGTTCGCGTCGGGCTGAGTTCCTGCTACTGATGTTTGGATTTGGGGGCCTACGGGGCAGACGGATGGGGTCTTGGCGTTCCAGAGAGACAGGAGGCCGGGGATACCGGTGCTCCCCCCTGCCAGCAGAGCGGAGCCGAACTGCTGCCCGAACGGCTCGTTGGTTAAAGAGCGAAACGGGTCGAAGAAGACAGACATCTCAATACTCCTGCTCAACCAGAGCGACGCCGATGGTGGCTCCTACCGACTCCGTCTTGGCGAACTGCAGCCTGATGGGGCTGGGGATGGTGATCGGCTGGGAGGTGGCGGTGATGGTTACCGCGGTGCCGAAGGCGTCGTAGAGTGGCAGGACGGCGGTCGCTGCCCCAGCTGCGTTCATCGCAGTGACGATATTGACGGCGATGGTGTTGGCCCCGAACGGGCCCACTGCGTGAATGGTTTTCGGGAAGGGTCCACGGGTGAGGTGGATGACGTCCGAGGTCTTGGCTGTGGTCTGAGGGGTGATTATGTCGCCCATAGGATGCTCCTATATGTCAGAAGTTAATACTTACATTGATCTGCGTGGCGTTGGTCTGGCTGTCTTCCTTGCTCTCTTTGGGGATCAGGCCGCCCCAGGCCACTGTCGACTTGATCGCTTCCAGCCGGGTGCTGGCCGGGGTGCCGTCGCTATACACCAACTCATCCAGGACTTCCAGGTAGGCCTCCGCCTGCACCCGGGCCTTGGCTTTGAACGGCAGGCCGTTTTCCCGGACGTCACGGATAGTCAGGGCCAGTTCTCTCCTGAAGATCGGTGAGTGGGCCAGGGTCTCGTAATCGTCTGTGGTGAGGCTGTAGCGGGGCAGGACGGTGTCGAGGTCTTCCACCCCGAGCGCCAGGTCCAGGATGAGCCTTGGGTCCCAGCGGTTGACTGCTTCGCGTTTGATTGGGGCAGGGGCGGTGACAGCAAATACTTCGCCATCCTGCATGGCCACAGCTTGGGGTAAGTCTGCGTAGTCTCCAGTGAGAAGGTCGGCGAGGTCGTCTTCAAGCAAGGTGTGGTGGCTTGTCAGGTTCATACTAAAGGTGGTAGCGTGTTTGCGGAGAAATTGCAAGAGAAAAGTAACAGGATGATACGAGATACTATATTTGGTTGGTAGGCTTTAGGGATTTACGGGTCAGGTTTTTAGGCGGTTCGAGGTGCATGGTTTGGTTTACGGAAATTTGTAATAAAAACGAGGGGTTATATTTTGGTGGGAGGGATTTTTGGAGTAAGTACGGGGGTTTACGTGATTTTAGTAAAATCTAGGGGGTTCGTATCAGAAGGTATGAAATGAAGATGCCCCTGCCTCCCGCCCAGCCCCCATCGCCCCTATCCAGGATATCACGGACCCCGTACCCCTACCCCTCCCCGCCCGGGCACCATATAACCTTCAATCAAAATTCCCTGGCACCCGACGACCAACCGCAGCGACCTGGCAAGTATGCCGATGCACCCGAACTGAGAAAGTAAACCGCTCCACCTAAGTAAACCCGACATCATTGTAAACCGAACAACAAATAAAAATGTAAACGGATTAACTTTTCCCTTGCATCATTATGTTACATCGGATACTATTAATTATAGAGATTGATTGAGAATAACCTTAACCTGGAGTATGGCTATGAAAGTTAAAGTATCTAGGGTTGTCTTCTCCCCGTATCATCCACCGTTCGAGTATGTCGTCAAGATGGTATCGTCGATTGATGAGGCAAAGCGCTTTGTCAAAGGTAAAGAAAACAAGCTGGCTATATCAGTATGGACAGATAATAGATGGCAGGTCGTAGCATCCAACAAATAAAACCCAAACTCCCGAACCGGGCGGGATATCCCGGTAAAGGTGGAAAAGATGATAAAGACAGCTGAACAAATAGCAAACGAGACGGACAGCAAGAACGGCCTGGCGAATATCCGCGCGATTAATAAAGCATACCGAGCGCAGGACGATAGCCGTTTGTGGCCTATCAATAATAGGTTCAATGCAACCGAACGAGCTATCAGGCAGGCTCGCAAACTGCAAAGAGAAAGCGGTGCAATTTATGGGCTGGAGTATTGTTACCTGCTGGGTAGTCTTATTTCAACAATCGTTAATAGTGAGGTGTAATTATGAGAAACGGAACATACTACTTGAACAATACAGGACACAGATGGGTAATACTGGAGAATGGCAAGCGCAACCGCATAACCTTGACAACTAAGTCAGGCAAAGAAATAACGCGCTCTGTCAATTACTACGAAGCATTCGGCAACTTTGCAACGGCAAATATTAGCTACAAAGGCCGGAAGATTAATGTTTTTAGTGATACTATATTGGAGGATTAAATCATGAAACGTTACGCATGGATTGCAATGAAGTTACAGGCTATAGAGAATTGTTTCAAGACCGATAATAATGAATGGTTCAACCGACATTCAGACGAGCTGGAAAGCGACCTTAAAGAGACCGCACCGTCCGGGTCCGGGTTTGATAATGGCACCGAACTTGACTATAAGAATTGTACCAGGACAAAACTGGTATTTAATACTGCCTTTCATCATATGAATGACGACGGATACTATACCAGATGGACTAGTCACAGTGTCATTATCACACCTGATTTTAATGGGTTTAATATCCGCGTTACTGGCAGGGATCACAATATGATTAAAGAGTATATTGCCGATACGTTTCACGAATGGTTACAAGCTGAAGGTGGCGCATTATGAGAACAAACCTTATGCGGCAAGCACTCTCAAGGCTATTGTCCGAACCTGGTTATTATCGGTTGAGTATTTCGGCCAGGTTGCAGGTAGTGCATTACTACATATTCAACTGTTAGTCCATCGTGCCCGGCCCTGCCGGGCCTTGTGTTAAAACCAAAAATCGAAAAGGTGGAATATTATGCAGCGAGTAACGAAGAAAGACCTTGAGAATATTGTGCTCCAAATTAACGAGGCAACCGGGAACCCGACTATGCCTTACACCAGGCAAGAAAACGGCAAGCTGAAAGCAAATGTTGGAAACTATCATCTGAGTTGGGCTTACGGCGGAGTATGCCTTGAACAGATGAGCAATGAAGGCGGAGGAGTGCGGACGGTACTTTATACCGGCTACACGACAAAAAGCCGATTGATGGACGCACTGCAGGCTTACCTTGCCGGGATCGAGAAAGGAAAAGAGTAGCAATTCGATACCTAAAACATGCAGGCCGGAGAAAGAAAAATCAAAAGTCTGCATGTTTTGAGTAGTGAATTGATACAACCGATGTAACAGGAATATACGTTTATAGTAACATTCTGTTACATAAAAAGTAACAAAACTATACTGTCGCCAGGAGGTCAAACACTGGCGAGGTAGCGGAATTGAGTTAGGAAAGCACGGATTAGGCCACGTCTTAGGTGATTTTTATCTGAAAAAATTTTGGCGTTTTGCTAAAAAAATGTAAACTGAAGCGGATCAGGTCCGAAAAATGATACGTTTGGAGGAGAACAAACGCAGAGATGATGGAGCAAAAAATATTGCCTATTCTTGCCTATTCCTCTGACAGCGGAGGAGAATCACATACCACAATGTGGTGTTTTTTAGAGTCGGGCGGCAGGTCATGTATCATATTGCGGACCAAGAGGAGGTAAAAATTGATTTTTCTGTGTCATAGTTTACCCAAAAAGTGGCATTTCTAGAGGTTTTAGCGGCGGCGGAGGGTTCCAGCCATGCGGAGAAAATCTAATAAAATCATACCCCTTATATTATATTTATTAAATAATATATATATATATAGTAAAAAAAGAGATACGCACTGCCTAAAGACTGGCCATTTGGTCCGCTATATGATACATCAGCCTAACACTGGCATACCTACCAATTTAATTGATGTAGCATATTACGGACCAAAATACATACAAACTGAGTATGATTTCCGTTTTTAGGTTAAATTCGTTATACCTTCCAGCCTAACTATCTGGAATCATTCTAATTCAATCTGAAAAAACTTATTTTTACATTATTTCTTGTAAACCGCTTGACTTTAACTTCCTGCTTAGTATAATATGCCTACATAAGGAGGAAAAACACAATGGACGGACAACGACTTCAAGAAGTACGGCACATGGCAGGCTGGACAGTCTTTTACGCAGCTAAACAATTTAACATCTCAGAGAGCTACTACAGACGGCTCGAAAAATCAACCAGCGTCCCGGCGCGTATAGCCGACTTTATGGAAATTAAAGCAAAGGAAGACCCAAGATATATAAAGACAGAAAGGCGAGCCACCCCGGCCCATTTAACAGCCTTCCGCCAAGCCTTCCACCTGACCCAGGAAACCGCCTCCACTTTGCTGGGAGTCTCAAGGATCACCTGGAACCGCTGGGAGAATGGCCAGACCACTATCCCGAAACACATGCTCCACACACTGCGGGGCATGGTCGCACAACTCAAATCCGAACAACAGGAGATTAAACCATGAACATCGTCGACACCAGAGACCTTTACAAGAGACAATGTGAATTTCAGGAAGAACTGGAAACCATCCAGGATGCTGTCAGTGAGGCACAAGAGGCCCTTAACGAGTGCGAGGATGCAGACGACCAGGAAGCGCTTGCAGACACCCTTAACGAGGCCACAGCAGAGCTAGAAGATTGGCAGTCAGAATACCAAGAAGAACTCGACGAACTCAACGCCCTTGAATCTGAAGTCGGCGACGAGTGGATGCACGGCGCGACCATGATCGACGTAGACGACTTTGAAGAATACGCCCAGGAGATTGCTGAAGACGTTTCTGGTATGCCTCGCGACCAACCCTGGCCGTTCAACTGTATCGACTGGGAGGCCGCAGCCAACGAACTCAAGATGGACTATTCAAGCTGTGAGTATCAAGGCACCACTTACCTGTTCCGGTCCTGAGCCGCCCGGCTCCTGGGGAGGGACCAGCGCCCTCCTCGGCGGCGAGGCAGCACAGACAAAACACTTACACAAGGAGGATAAAATCATGAGGACAATCGACACACCAGATGGAAAGGAAGTTGCATTTAACTGGACCTGTCCGCACTGCGGGCGAAGACAAGAGGACTCCATCCATCCTATCTTGGGGCCGTTCCTTGCCTTGACTTGCGGTCATTGTGATAGGCGGATTGAAGATATCGAAATGCTGCCAGCGGACGCCGCTGAATTTGAAAACGCTATCATTCTGGCCGACTCACTTCTGGATACTGAGGACTGACCCATGCCCAAACCCTCAACAGTAGCAGACATATTCGAGCAGTTAAGGACTCACGGCACCGTGCCGTGGCAAGATGAGGACAAACCAGCAGAGGAGGATAAAATGGCCGACTGGACCCCGCAATATGAGAAGTGGCGACATGGTGGATGGTACGTTACCAACGTCCGGTATAAGAGCGGCGCGTGTGGCTGTGTCAGCCGGAACTATGACGACGGTAAGTGGCGGATTGCCTGCGGAGATTTTAACCAGACTTTCCCATCCAGAGACGCAGCCGCAAGAGCTGAAAAACTGATTGCTGAGGGGGGTGGAGAATGAAATCCCTACTCCTCTACGCCGCAGCCGCGACCTTGATAGCCGCCATGTCCTTCGCCTTCATCCACACCCTGCCGAAGGCTATAGACAAACTCACCCAGCACCAGACTGAAATGAAGGTGACCTATGACAACGCCCAGTATTAAACCAACACGTGTCATCCGACCACCACGCCGTATCACCCTGCCCTCCGGCCAGAAGACCTATGAACTTGACTGTGACGACGGCAAGAGCTACACATCTGGCGACCTGGCAGTCCTCATCGGTCTTGCCAACGGTGCCAGCCTGGTGCAGCGCATGGCCCGGATGGGCTGGGACAGCCTGACCCTCCTCGCTCCTCCTGCCAAAAGAGGGTTCACCATCTCCGGCGAGGCGGCTAAAAACGCAGGCAGTGCTGAGTGGGCATCACTGTCAGGCAAGGACAGGAGTGCAAACTTATGGAAAATTCCTGCAGCCGGGACGTTTGAGTTGAAATATTAATTGCATTTATTTGTAAACCGCGTAACATAAAGAATATCAACCTGGAGAAGAAAAACCTTAATAACAGGAGGTAGAGCCATGTAACCATCAGCTTCGTATCAACCGCGCCTGACGAGCGCAAGCCGACAAAAATCAACCGGAGACACTGACATGAGAGGACATCCTAGGAGTACCGACAGGTAAATTATAGAGTGCATATAGGTGACATATCAGCCCGACCCTTTGCGGGGTCGGGCTTTGGAGGTAGGAGCACCCGAATAATTTATTAAAAGGAGACCACCATGAAAACCTACGATGAAGCCACCCCGCTCGACGGCCTGTCAACAAAGGAAAAACTCGCTTGGTTCTGCTTCACCATCGCCTGGGCCGGGTTTATTTGCGGAATTTTTGCTTGGTTGGGGAGGTAGATAATGAAGATGTTTCAAGACGTAGGCGACGTTTGCACCAGCGCAACAGCGCAGACCTCTGACACAGTTGTCTTTCGCTATAAAAGCGAAATCCTCACCGCTGTAAAATCCTCTATGGTTCCACCAGTTGGTAGCAACATAGGCATCGACAAAGTAGCATGGACTGTGGAAGTGGTCGACTACACAGTCGTTGTGGCGAATGACTACTGCAAAACCAGAAGTATGCAGGCTACTGTCTGGGTCCGACCAATGTTTAAGGAGCCTCGGCCATGACCCCCGAACAAATCAAATTCATCCGCACCCCCCTCGGCCGGACCCAGCAGGACATGGCTAAGATCCTCGGGGTCTCCGTCAGCGTCTGGCAACTCTGGGAGTCAGGCGGAGGCGGACCGAAGCCGGAGAACATGACCAAACTTCTGAAGCTCCACCACCATGTGGTGGGGCGGGAGGGGAGAGAATGATCTTCCCACCATCCCTCGGCTTCGACCTCGAAACCCACGGCGACTTGCCTGAGTACGGCCTGCAACCTTTCCGAGCGACACAGGGGCAGGCAGCAATCAAGGCTGCCAGTGTTGCCACAGCAGACAAGACTGCCGGCAAACTCTACCCGACCATCCAGGAGGTCAAAAACATGCTCCTGCTGGCTGGTCGCCAGAATAGGTACATGGTAGGGTGGAACGTCGCGTTCGACGCAGCGTGGTGCATTGCTGTTGGACTGGAGCAGGAGGTTTTCCAAGTCAAGTGGCTGGATGCTATGCTGCTCTGGCGCCATGCCGTCGTCGAGCCGGAGGGCGAGGATGTCCCCAGGCCGAAACGTAAGAGCTATTCCCTGGCCTCAGCCATGCACGAGTTCCATCCTGAAGATGCCGGGTTCAAGGAGTTCGATGATTTCCAGGCGACCGACGAGGCCAGTCTTGACCTGCTGCTGCATCGCAACCGAATGGATGCGCAGTGGACTCTGCGACTGGCTGAAAAGTTCTGGGGGATGCTCAACGACGAGCAGCAACGAGCGGCCCTGATTGAAGCCAGGTGCATTCCGATGATCGCCAAGACCAGAGTCATGGGTATTGTCTCTTCAGCGTCCGCAGCGCAGGATCTGGCCGATGTCCTGGCAGCCGAGGCGGTGGCTACCTATCGCCAGCTGCTGACCGAGGCACCAGAGGTCAAAGGGATAAATCTTGGCAGTGTAAAGCAACTGCAGGCTTTGCTCTATGAGACCTGGGGGCTGATGCCCGCCAGGTTCAGCAGGAAGACAAAACTCCCCAGCACTGACAAGTATGCCCTCTTCGATCTTGCCGCCATCGACCCGCGGGCGAGCCTGTTGAAAAAACTCAGGGAAGCGAAAAACAACCGCACCAAGTACGCTATAGGCACACTCAAGTCCTTGGAGTATAATGGCGACGGCAGGGTCAGGCCGCAGGCGAAAATCTTCAGCACGTACACGAGTAGAATTACCTATGGTAGCTCGGACAAGGCCACTGAGGAGGTCGAGAAGACCACCAAGAAAAACGGCACGACGCTCATCACCAGGAACTGCGAAGTGCCAGTCGGGGTTGCTCTCCACCAGTGGAAACGCGGCAAGGACTACCGCCGCCTGATCCGGCCCCCGGAGGGCTACCTGCTCTGCGAGTTCGACTTCGCCGGCCAGGAGTTCAGGTGGATGGCTGTCGCCTCTGGTGACGAGACCATGCTCTCGCTCTGCGCCCCGGGAGAGGACGCTCACGGATACATGGGGGCTCGGGTAGCGTCGTGCGACTACAGAGAGTTGGTGGCACTGGTCAAATCTGGAGATGCCGACGCTGCGTTCAAGCGCAAGGCCGGAAAATTCTGCAACCTCAGCTATCAGTATCGCGTAAGTGCCCGAACTGCCACAACAAAAGCCAGAGTAGAGTACGAGCTCGACGTTGATGAGATGTTCATCAAGCAAACCCAAGGCATTTACCGGCAGGCTTACGTCGGCGTCGGAGGCCCGCCAGGCCAGCGCAATGGTGGCTACTGGGGCTCTCAAATTCAGAAGTGCAAGCGGCTCGGGTATGCAGAGACCTTCGCCGGTCGGCGGGTGCAGTTAAAGGGCAACTGGGCAGGCAAGGAGGCGTGGCCGCTGGAGAGTACGGCGATCAATTACCCGATCCAAGGCACTGGCGGCGACCAGAAATACCTCGCTTTGGCAGTGGCTCGTAACCTGCTGCCTGAATTTTCTGGGTATCTGTACTTTGAACTTCACGACGGCCTCTTTTTCATCTTCCCACAAGCCAAGGCTGTGCAGGCGTCCGAGGTGTTCCTCGACAAACTCTCCAACCTGCCGTATAAGCAAGCCTGGGGCGTAGACCTGCCGATCAAGTTCCCAGTCGACGCCAAGATCGGGGGGTCGTGGGGTGACTTGATGGATCTTGATAAATTTAAGTAAACCCCGCAACTTTTTACTTGCAATAGTTTGTAAACCGTGTCACAGTGAGTTGTGCGCTGGACGATGCCCTCGCAGGATCGCACTCTGGCTGGGTAACTGACTGCGAGGGCATCATTTTTACCGATAAGGAGACCTACATGCCTGAAGTTTTGAACGCCCGAGGGAAGAAATTCTCATGGAGCTACACCGCCCTGACCGACTATGAAGGCTGTCCGAAACGCTACGCCGCCAACCGCTTTTACTGCGTGATCCCTTGGGTAGACACCGAGGCCATCATCTATGGCAACAGGGTGCATAAGGCCGCCGAGCTTTTCCTAAAAGGCATCCCGCACCCGGACATCGAGGCACTGAAACCTGTCGAGCCCTACGCGACAGCCATGCTCCGCTCCGGCCATAAGGTCGAGGCCGAGCTGGAGATCGCCCTGACCCGGCAGTTGAAGCCGGTAAGCTGGTTCGCCAAGGACACCTGGTTCAGGATTAAATTGGACATCGTCATAACCAAACAGAAAGTCAATGTGTGGTACGGGGACTGGAAGTCGGGGGGTAAGATTAAAGAAGACGAAGACCAGTTACTTCTGGGGCTTGCAGCGCTGGCAATACTGCGTCCTTACCTGCAGACTTTTGACGGAAAGCTTATATGGGTAAAGCACCAGCAAACGACCGGCATCAAGCCGATAACCAAGGCAGAGATACCCAAGGTCTGGCAGGAGTTCCTGCCGCGGGTGCAGCGGATGGAGGACGCTTGGGCGTCGGAGCACTTCCCGGCCAGACCTTCTGGCTTGTGTCCTTGGTGTCAGGTAAACGATTGCGCCTCACGGCGCGGGGAGAGGAGAGTATGAAGACACTGAATATCTACAAAGCGCAAGGAGCAGGAGACACAGTACCGGAAGATCTCACACTGATCTTTGACAAAGAGATTCCTCGCCCAGATACAACCAATTCGTGGGAGAGTGAATGGAGAGATCTGCTGATGGAAGAAGCCTTTCAGCTTGCTGATGCTCTCTGTAATGTCCTGCCCGGTGGAGTAGTGGATGCTCTGCTGGTGGAACTTCTCGACCGCAAGCGCTCCATGTTCATTATTCCTTCTTTCTCCAAGGAGTGAAAGTATGAGAAAAGTAAAATATTCAGAATATAAGTGGTCGCCCGAGGTGAAACGTAACGTCATCGTCGAAGTTGGCGAGGCTGTTTTTCACCAGTTTGGTGTTGGGTACGAGGAGTTTGAAGGAGGACCAGGGATGTACTCTACTGCCATCATAGAACTACCTGATGGTTCGGTTTTGAACATACCTGCTGCCTTGATTAGGTTCATTAAGGAGTAAACCATGATCACCTCATACGAAGATTACATAGACTGGTGCTGGGATAGAGACCAAGAGCCGCTGTCCGAGGATGAGTGGGCGGCAGAGGTTGCACAAGCGCGAGCCGACAGGCTCATAACCAATAAGGAGATGGATGATGCCGGAGATGCTTGAGTGTCATATCTGCGGATCTCGAACTGACTTTGCTTGTCGTGATTGTGATGAACCTGTCTGTGAAGATTGTTGCACTCCAATGACACTCCAGAACCAAATTGATTATGCTTTGTGCTCTGAGTGCTATGACTCGCAAGAAACAGCGATTTACTTTGAAGCAGCGAAAGAGCAAGAAATAGCGGAGAAAGCAAAAGCTAAAAAGAAAGCCGCCGCGGATAAAAGAAGGGCAACCTACTGGAAGCCTGAGAATATTGAGAAGCGAAGACTTGCAAAGCTGAAGCATAAACAGGAAAGAGCTGAAAGGAACCGGCAGATGTTGGAAGCTGCAGCGAAGGCTGTTGCCGATATGTTTAGAGGAATGTTCTAGCAACTTGGAGAGGAAAAATGAAACCAGTAACAGTTCTCTACCACTCAGACGCCGATGGGTTTGCCTCAGCCTACGCAGCCTGGAGGGTCTACCAGGACACGGCGACCTATATCCCGGTCCAGTACAACCAGCCGGTGCCGGAGATCCCAGAGGGCACCACGCACCTGCTCATCGTTGATTTCTCCTACGACCGCGAGACCTGCGACGCCCTCGCCGCCAAGTACGCGCTGCTGGTCATCGACCATCACAAGTCGGCGGAAGATAATTTGCGAGGTAGCAACTATGCTATCTTCAGCATGAACAAGTCCGGCTGTGCCCTGACTTGGGAGTATTTTCATAAACGTGAGCCGATGCCTGCCATCCTTGCTTATGTTCAGGACCGTGATCTGTGGAAGTTCGAGCTGCCTGAGTCGGAGACCATCAACCTTTACATCGCCACCCTGCCCTTCGAGTTCGATGCCTGGCACGACGAGGCTGTTCATCCTGGCTTCATCCTTCGTGCTTTCAACGCCGGCAGCTACATCCAGTCCTTCCGCAACGGCCAGATCAAAGCCGCCCTGCGCGACGTCCGGATCATGTTCTGGGACATACACGAGGTGCCGGTGCTGAACGCCTCGGCGAATGTTTCAGAGATAGGTAACGAACTGTGCCGGGTCTATCCCGCCGCCCCGTTCTCAGCGACATACTGCGACAGGAAAGGGGTGCGATCGTGGTCCCTGCGATCAGTGGGTGACTTCGATGTCTCTGAGGTGGCTCGGCGGTACGGCGGGGGCGGGCATCGGAACTCGGCTGGGTTTGCTACTGAGATAGGGACGTTTCCTATTGGCTTTCTTTGGGGGGAGTGATGGATGACTGGCTCAGCGAGTACAAAGAGATGATTGATGACTGTCTAAAGACTAAGAGCAGAGAGGACCGGCTGACAGAATGGGAGGCTGAGTTTCTCGACTCTGTAGAAACGCAGATGGTGTCCAGGAATACCATTTCTCAAAAGCAGATAGATGTGCTTGAGCGGATTTGGGAAAAAGTTACTTCGAGAGGGTAGGGGATGGCCACTCCCGAAGGCAAGGTAAAAGACAGCATCAAGGCTGTCCTTGCTCAGTACAAGATCTACCCTGCCAGCAAGGCAGGGTCCGGGCCGGGAGGCACTGGCTTTCCAGAAGACGCGCAGGGCTGGTACACCATGCCGGTTAAGGGAGCCTTTGGTACATCTGGAATTCCCGATTTTCATGGACACTACCGTGGCGTTTTCTGGGCATGCGAGGCAAAAGTGAAAGGTAAGACCCCGTCGGGGTTCCAAAAACTCCAGATCGACGCCATCTCCTGCTCCGGCGGGGCAGTTTTTGTGGTGGACGGGCCTGAGAGCTTGAAGGCGTTTGAGGAGTGGCTGAGGCGAGTGGATAAGATAGTTACTTATGCGGAGAGTATATGAATAAGACAGTATTATTTATTGGAGCCTTCGCTCTCATAATGATTGGTCTGCTATCGCTCTACATTACTAATGGAGAAGCCCCAGGTGACACATACTTGGTTGGCGGACTCGTTTTGATGTGGACTGGGTTGGCGGTTCGCCAATGACCATCCGCGTCCTGAACGACCACTACGTCATCGAGTCTGACAACGCCGGCCAGTTCCGCGCCCTGTTCCCTGATCTCAAGGAGATAATAATATGATTACACAACAGCGACTAAGGGAACTTCTACATTACGACAAAATCACCGGAGTCTTTACCTGGATACACAGGAAAAGCGGGATCACCGTCGGGCAGGTAGCTGGATGTAGACACAATAAACACGGGTATGTGGACATAAAGTTAGACGGCAGGTCATATAAAGCTCATAGACTGGCTGTGTTGTATGTGGATGGATATTTTCCGGAACTCACTGTAGACCATGAAGATAGAGTAAGACACAACAATGCGTATGAAAATCTTAGGGAGGCATCTTACCAGTGCCAATCTAGGAATTGCACGAAGGCACGAAACAACACCAGTAGTGTGACAGGGGTGCGTTGGAGAGCGCAACGTAACCGGTGGCAAGCGTTTGTCATGGTGTCCGGAGAAATGAAATATTTAGGGCACTTTTCTGATTTATTAGATGCTGCATGTGCGCGATACGCTGCAGAGCAGTGTTTAGACTATCCAGATTGGTCGGGGGACTCTACAGCAAAGAAATACATGCTCACAAGGAATATTGTATGCCGGTAAGGATTATTAAGGATCATTTGGTAGTCCAGACCAATACCCCTGAACAACTGAGTGCTATCTTTCCCGACATAAAAAGTACGACAATTTCAGGAGTAACTTTTTGTGCTGTACCGTACACCTTGGATGCTGCCAGAATATTAAATAACTTAGGCGTTCCTGCTCCATCGCCGATAAGAACGAAGTACGACTGGCCTGGGAGGTACACTCCGAGGTGGTATCAAATTACTTCGAGCGAGTTCTTCACCCTCCACACTCGTTGTTACTGCCTCTCCGAAATGCGTACAGGAAAAACCTTAAGCGCCCTGTGGGCTGCCGATTACCTCCGCCGCACCGGTAAGATCCGTCGCACCCTGATCGCCGCCCCGCTCTCCACCATCTATGATGTTTGGGAGCAGAACATCTTCGAGAGCTTCCCGCTGCGCACTTTCGCCGTCCTGCACGGCAGCCGGCAGAAACGCCTTGAGTTACTCGCTCGGCCGCATGACTTCTATGTCGTCAACCACCACGGAGTAGGACTCATCGAGGAAGCCCTCGCCTCTCGGCCGGACATTGACCTGGTGATCGTTGATGAGTTAGCAGAGCTGAGGTCAGCGAAAAACAAGAAGGGCGTCTTGTGGGCGCCGATGAACCGGGTGCTGAACAAGCAGGGCATCGTCCGTTCCGCCTGGGGGCTGACCGGCACACCGACCCCAAATGAACCACCTGATGCCTTCGGGCAATGCAAATTGATCACCCCGGAGAACTACCGCGGCCACTTCACCAGCTTCAAGCAGGAAACCATGCTGCAGTTTGGCCCGTTCAAGTGGGTACCGAAGAAAGGAGCGGAGGAGTCCGTTGCCAGGATCCTTAAACCCGCCATCCGCTTCAAACGCACGGTCTGCTCCACCATGGAGCCGTGCTTCATCGATCGTCGGGCCCCGTTATCGGCGGAGCAGGAGCGAGCCTACAAACAGCTGCGCAACCAAGCCGCCACCGACCTGCGAGGCCAGACAGTTACAGCAGTTAACGCTGCGGTATTATTAAGTAAATTGATCCAGGTGAGCTGTGGCGTAGCCTATGACGCAGAGGGCAAGCTGGTCAAGTTCGACTTCGGCCCGCGTCTGAAAGTCCTTGAGGAATTGATCGAGGCCAACAACGAGAAAGTCCTGGTCTTCGTGCCGTTCACCGGGGTCCTGAACACCCTCGCCACTGAGCTTCGCAAGCGCTGGTCCGTGGCAGTCGTCGATGGCAGTGTCTCGGCCGGCCGGCGAGCGCAGATCTTCCGGGAGTTCCGCTCTCTGCCCGACCCTTGGATCATCATGGCCAACCCGGACACCATGGCCCACGGCCTCGACCTCACCGCCGCCTCGTTGTCTATCTGGTACGCACCATACCTGAAAGCGGCCAAGGTCCAGCAGGCTAACGCCAGGACGGACGGGTCGAAGCAGTCGGCAAAGATCGACATCGCTCATATTTATGCAACGGCTGAAGAGAAACGCGCCTATGATGTCCTGCTCGGCAAAGGTCGTTTCCAAGACGTCGTCTTGGAAATGGCGAACAATGGAGGAAGGTAATGCAAAAACACATTGATGACATGCTGAACGGCGAGCGCATTATTCTTGTTTTCCCTTTTTACAGGGACGCTGTGCGAGCTTTTGAGGCCGGGCCTCCTCTGCAGGCTATGGCGTATTACAGCGAGAGAATGTGGAAGGATACTCGGTCTGGAGGTTGGATCAGGTTTGGATATGCTGAGATGGACCACGACAAACTGCGGGGGACCCTCGCAGATGTACGGTTCGTGGATGATGCTGTATACATTGCCAGCAATCAGTTCTTTATTTTCGCTCGGGAGCGATCCAGTCGGTACGCCGAAATAAAAAGTAAACCCCTTCACAAATAATTGTTGACAACCCGTTTACAAAGAGCTAAGGTTGAGTTGAAAGGGGGAAAACACAGGTACCCACTCAATTAACCCAAGAGGTGATCATGGGCAAAGAAAGAACAGAGATTGAGAAAATCCTCGGGATCCCCGCTGGAACCGCCGATGTCTATGTGAAGTGTGGCCTAGCTGAACCGCCACACCCACGTTTCAAGCCGGTGTATCTTCTTTTCCTGGCGGCTGGCAGGCCGTGTGATGATAATAGAGCCACTTCTTATTCGGTGTATGCACCCACCGTCTCTTCGAGGGGTGGAGGTTTCGCTTTCTGCTACTCATCAGATGACAACAATAATAATATCCCTTGGGAGGTGCCGATGTGGGCTATCAGGGTGGCGATGCAGATCATCTCGACGGTTCAGAGTGCAGAGAGCGTAGGCAGGGAGGTCGGGTATGAGTCTGGCCTGAGCCACGGCAAGAGTTTTGTTAAACGGCTGGCCAACGCCCGCACCGACGGCAGCCGACAGGAAGTGAAGATTGATATCTGCCATCTCTACGCCACCGCCGAAGAGAAACGCATTTACACGGTGCTAAAGGAAAAAGGAAAACTGCAGGACGTAGTGTTAAGTTTATCAAAGGAGCGAAATTGAAATACCTGTCAGTATGCTCAGGCATTGAAGCGGCTACGGTCGCGTGGCACCCACTGGGCTGGGAGCCGGTAGCCTTCTCGGAGATCGAGAAGTTTCCATCCACAGTCCTGGCCCACCACTATCCAACCGTTCCCAACCTCGGGGATATGACACAATACAAGGAGTGGAACATTGACCAGATCGATCTGCTTGCCGGAGGCACCCCCTGCCAGTCCTTCTCCGTCGCCGGGCTTAGAAAAGGACTGGATGACCCGCGTGGCAACCTTTGCCTGGTCTATCTCGGACTTGCAGAGAGGTTTCGCCCTCGCTGGATACTCTGGGAAAACGTCCCCGGTGTCCTCTCATCCGGAGGAGGAAGGGATTTTGGTTCCTTCCTCGGGGCGTTGGCTGAACTCGGGTATGGGTGGGCCTACCGGGTCCTCAACGCTCAGTACTTTGGAGTTCCCCAGCGACGCCGTCGTGTCTTCGTTGTCGGATATCTTGGAGACTGGCGCAGTGCCGCAGCGGTTCTTTTTGAGCGCCACAGCCTGTCGAGGAATCCTCCGCCGAGCAGAGAAAAGAGGGAAGAAACTGCCCCGGCAGTTGCACGAAGCCTTACTCGCCGTTACGACTCAAGCGAAGACGGAACAGGAAGAGGACTTGAGTTGATTCCTGTCCACACAACAGGAGCGGGTTGGTGGAAGGACGGACTTGGCACACTACGAGCAAGAGAGCAGGATTCTCATGAGAACCTTCTCTGCATGGCCCACGGCCAAGGCAACGCGGAAATCCGCAGCGACGGCTCGCCGTCGCTGACCTGCAACCATGAGGCTCCTATTGTTTTTCCTACTCTCGACGCAAGCCATAACCGGAAATGGGGATGTAACCAGTGGGTAGATAATGGGTTTGCTGTGGTGCAGGAGAACGTCGTAGGTTTCCAGTCTTCGCAAAGCGGCTGCAGAATAGTGGATGCATTTGCTACACTCGACGCAAATAACGGTAGCCGTAGACACAACGGCGTAGTCCGAGGTATGCAAGTACGGCGACTTACTGCCAAAGAATGTGAGAGATTACAGGGATTTCCAGACGACTACACCAACATCCCTTGGAGAGGCAAGTCCGAGTCCCCCGATGGCCCCAGGTACAAGGCGCTTGGCAACTCGATGGCCGTGCCGTGCATGAGGTGGATCGGAGAGCGGATAGCCTTCGTAGAAAAAGTAAACCCCTTCACAAATAATTGTTGACAACCCGTTTACAAAGAGCTAAGGTTGAGTTGAAAGGGAGAAAGCAATGACCAAACCAGTAGGTATGATGAGCATGGCGGAGTATAAGATCCTGCACCAAGGCTGCCCGAAGTGCGGCAGGGCTCCGAACCGGCTCACCAGTGTCAACTACCCGGCTCCGCCGGACCTCAACGTCGTCGAGTGCATGTGCAACTGGATCGGCACCGTCAACGAACTGAAACCTCAAAAGAAGAAGGAGACCACCATGACCCAGACGATCACCGTTGACATGGTCATCGAGAAGTACGTCGCCACTCGGGACCTGATCGCGGCCAAGACCAAGGCTCTGAACGCCGAGCTTGCCGACCTCAAGGCTCTGCAGGAGAAACGCGAAGCCTGGCTGATGTCCGAGATGAACCGGGTCGGCGCCTCCAGCATGAAGACCCCGCATGGCACCAGTTACATCGAGACCGGCGACTCGGTCACCGTCGCCGACTGGGAGACATTCTTCGGCTGGGTCCAGGCCAACGCCGAGTTTGAGTTCCTGACCCACGCAGTCTCGAAGACCGCGGTCAAGCAGCGGCTTGAGGACGGGCAGGCACCCCCGCCGGGAGTAAATTACACGACTTTCAAAGGCATTAAGGTACGTAGAAGTTAACAGCCCGAGAGGGCGCAACCATCAATTACTTAGGAGCTACAAATGAGTGATCTCGACCTGATGATTCCCGACCGCACGACCATTCCGTCATATATCCTTAACCCTGCCCTCGCCAAGCAGGCCAACGACGAGGCGGCTGCAGGCATTTCCACCGGGATGCCTCCCAGAGTGAAGCTGTCGATGAAACAGTTCAAGCTCGTCGACGCTGCCGGCGAAGAAACCCTGTTCCCTCCGAGCAAAATGATTATCGGCCCGGATGAAAACTCGTACCTGCCGGTGGTCGTGCTGCGGGCTAAGAAACCGCTACAAAAAGCCTGGTATGCCACGGCTTACAACCCCAACGAAGACGGAAAACAGCCCGATTGTTTCTCCACCGACAGCGAGCGGCCGGACCCGACTTCTCTGGCAGTGCAGAGCGACCTCTGTGCCACCTGTCCGCACAACCAATTCGGCAGTGCGGTAGACCAGAGCGGCAACGCCATGAAGGGCAAAGCCTGTGCCGACAGCAAGATCTTGGCCGTATTCGTCCCCGGCAGCAGGAAAGTGGAGACCGACCCGAAGGTCTACCAGTTCAAACTCCCACCGGCCAGCCTGAAGAACTTCGGTATGTACGTCAAGCAGCTGTCGTCTGCAGGTATCCCGCTCGGCACCGCCCAGACCTTGGTCGGCTTCGACATGACCAAGGAGAACCCCGTGCTCATCTTTAAGTTCGGCGGCTTCCTGCCCGAAGCATCCCTGCCCAAGCTGGCTGAGATGGCTGCCCTGCCGGAGACCGAGGATATCATCGGCGGGTTCAACGCTCCTGCTCTGCCGGCGCCTCCGGCTGCTGCAAAGCTGCAGGCTCCTGATCCAACCGGTGTTGACTTCGCCGCAGCTCAGGAAGCCCAGGCTAAAGCTGCTGCAGAAGCTCAAGCACAGGCTGAAGCGGCTACTGCCGCTGCAACCAAGAAAGCTGCTGCCGAGAAAGCAGCCGCTACCAAGGCAGCCAAGGCTAAGGCTGCTGCCGAGGCCAAAGCCAAGGCAGATGCTGAAGCTGCCGCTGCAGCGCAGGGGGGTGGAGAACTCCTGGACGACCTAGGTCTTGATCTCGGCTCCGTCCCGGCCGCTGTCGTCGCCCCTGCAGCCGCTCCCGGCGAAGTGACTGATGACCAACTGATGAAGGACCTCGGTCTGTAAGATTAACCTCGCCCTTGCATATCGCAGGGGCACTACTCTAAGGAGAACGAAATGACTGAAAACGAATTGAGTTCGTCGGAAATTACCAGGCAACAAATGAAATTGGAGTGCGTTAACATCGCCACCCGTATCTCGGATGGTTCGTCTTTTGCCTCAGTAGGATGGACAACTGCCCAGGAGAAAGCACAAGCTGTCATGGTAACCGCCAAAGAAATCTACGACTGGATAACTGCATAACAAAACCTCGCAGGGATGGTCAGAGCATCCCTGCTTCAACATAGAGAAGAGAGCCCCCCATGTCAGAAGCAACGAAACAGAAAGTCGATTTCATCTTTCGCATCATCGAAGTTGCGGAAATGAAGCAGGTAGATTTTTCCTTTATCACCGGCATCTCCAGGGAGACCATTCACCGCTGGAAAAAAGGTCACAATGTGGCGGACCAGCTCAGGCTCACACGGGCGTACTGGTATGCGCAGATGATCCAGCGCGGTTGCAAGGCCGGCCGGTTCCCGCTGCCCGAAAAACTCAAGACGGCCGAGCGCCAGGCGCTGCTGAAGAAAATCGTTGCGGAAATGTCACGTCCCCAGTAGGTAAAGCACTACACATATAACCTACCAGTGGAGGTGATTGATGTTTCTGCACAGGCTCCTTCCCGGAGAAGGGTATTACTGCGTCGCAATGCTGTTGCCCGGAGGCGGTTTCCGTCACCACTTCCATGACAACTTGGATGATGCAGTAGCCAACCTCCTCGCCTTGGATAAAGGCGGCAATACCGTTTACATAACTCAGGCCGCGTTCAACCCTGAGAAGATCAAGGAAGCCCAGGCGCATAACCGCTCGTTGCCGCGGGGGCTGCCCAAAGACGAGTACCGAAAACTCGCCATGAAGACCAGGAGCCAGGTCAATACCCTGACCCTGAAGAACTTCTTCCTGGACATCGATTGCGGCGAGAAGTGGCCGCTGAAGAACCAGAGCGAGGGCTGTAAAGCTCTGCAGCAATTCATCGCTGATACCGGCCTGCCGATGCCCGCCGTAGTCAACTCCGGCAACGGCCTCTATGCCCACTGGATCCTCACCGAGCCGATCCCCACGGCACAATGGCAGACCGTGGCGCATACCTTGAAAAAAGTCGTAGCAGCCTACGCCCCTGCGATCGGTGCGGATTCATCCCGCACCTCCGACCCGGCCTCGGTCCTGCGCATCCCCGGCACGACCAACCGCAAGCCAGGCAAGGAGCCCAAGCCGGTACAGCTCATCCACGACCCGGGTGACATCGAGTTCGAGGAGTTCACCGCGCGCCTGCTGGCCGCGGCACAGAAGAAAAAGGTACAGCACCAGGCGTTGCTGCCGCCGAAGGTCAACACCGATATCAATGCCGAGTTCTTCGTCCATGACGACGTGCCCAGCGACGCCAACCTGATCGCCGACAAGTGTGCCCAGGTCAGCCAGATGCGAGCAACAGGGGGCAATATCAGCGAGCCTGTGTGGTATGCCTGCATCGGTGTCCTGGTGCACTGTGTCAACGGCCCGGAAATCATCCACGCCTGGTCGCAGGGGTACTCCGGCTACACCGCTACCGAGACCGACGCCAAGATCCAGCAGTGGCGCGACGCAGGAGCGGGACCTACGACCTGTGCCAAGCTCGGCTCCGAGAACGCCGGCGGCTGCATCGGCTGCCCGCACAACGGCAAGATCAAAAGCCCGATCGTCCTCGGTCGGCCAGAGCCGGCGAAGAAGGAAGTCCCCGTTGAAGAGTGCGAGCCGCCGGCCGGCTACCGCCGCACCGAGGAAGGGCTGTTCGCCGAGGAGGAAGGCCGCTGGGTGCGCTTCTATGACCAGGACCTGCACATCTCCTGCCTCGCCTACGACGAGTCGCTGGGCTACGAGGTGACCACTCTCAGGCACCGGCTGCCGCATGAGGGCGAGATGGAATGCACAATCCGCAGTTCTTTGGTGCACGACCCCAAGGCGCTGATGACCATACTGTCAGACAATCATATCAAGGTGGTAGGCATGAACGAGAAGAAAAAGATGGTCGGCTACATCGAGTCGTACCAGGCGAAGCTGCAGCGTAACCGGCGGATGACTCGCCTGCTCTGCCAGATGGGCTGGAAAGAGACCAGCGGCGGCAAGCCGATGTTCGTCCATGGCCGCAAGATCTACCATGCCGACGGCTCCTGCGAAGAGGCAAGCCTCGCCCGCAACGTGCCGAAGTCTGCAGAAGGTTTCCGGCAACAGGGGTCGCTTGAGAAGTGGTCATCGGCAACCGAAGTCTTCAACAACCGCGGCATGGAGCCGTTCGCCTTTGCCCTGCTGGCTGGCTTCGGTGCGCCGCTGATGAAGTTCACCGGCTTTGACGGCGCCCTGATCTCGATGGTTGGCGAGTCCGGTGCCGGCAAGACCCTGATGCTCCGCTTCAACCAGTCGATCTGGGGCTACCATAATGATTTGATGATGCTGCGGGATGATACGAAAAATGCGCTCGTGTCCAGGCTCGGGGTCTACGGCAACCTGCCGCTGGTGGTCGACGAGGTCACCAACATGCCGGGGATCGAGATCTCGGACTTCGTCTATAAGGTGACCCAAGGCCGGGACAAGGCGCGACTGACCAAGAACTCTGAGGAACGCAAGCTGATCAACGCCTGGAACACCCTGGCTGTGACTTCGTCGAACGCCTCGTTGATCGACAAACTCTCCGAGCTCAAGCACGACGCCTCAGCTGAGATCAACCGAGTCTTCGAGTACCCGGTGCCGGAGATGGACTGCTTCAAGGGCCAGGTCGCCTCGCAGACCTACTGGACCATCCATGAGAACTTCGGCCATGCCGGCGAGGTCTACGCCAAGTACCTGGTTCGCAACATCGACGTGGTCAAGTTTGCTATCGACAAGATGCGTGAGAAGATTGACCTGCGGGCGAAGGCCGTTGCTTCGGCGTCTCTAGTCGGCGGAGCGATCGCCAAGTCGCTGGGGCTGATCAAGTTCGATGTGGTGCCGACGATGGAGTGGGTAATTAAGGTAATCCGCAACATGCGCGGCGACAAGGACGACCTGGTCGGTGACCCGGTCGGCATCCTTGGCCAGTTCCTGGATGAACACGCCTCCAACCGCCTGCTGGTCAAGGGCGACTACCGGCCACGAGGGATATGCACGATCATCGAAGCCCCGCGGGGCCCACTGCTGATCCGCTACGAACTTGACAGCAAGATCCTCTACCTGTCGCGGGCGGCGTTCAAGACCTGGGTCGCCCGCCGGTTCGGGTCTTACACCCAGATCAAGACCGAGCTTGAGAAGAAGAAAATCCTGCGGGATGCCAACAAGCCGAAGTGCTTGGGGTCAAACACCTTTTATGACTCGGCCTCGCAGCCCTGTTGGATGATCGATATGAAGAACCCAAAACTGGGGGCAGTGGTGGAGAATCTGGTAGAGGTGGCCGACGCTCTGGCAAAGGCGCCTCTGCATTTGGCTGGGAAAAGGAAATGACTCTCAGAGAAACCTTCTCGTATATGTATTACGACCTGCTGAGTAATCAGCTTGAGGTGTGCTTGGTACCATCCACAACACACCGAGCACAAAACGGTTGTTGCTCTCGGGCAGTGGTAAGCAAGAACCCGAAATGGTACCAAGATTTCTGTAGGACCTATGAATATGATACACGCAAGAAGAAAACAAAGACAATCATAAAGCGAGCGAACACCTTGAGAGCGTTGAAGGCCCTAAGCGATGGGCGAAAGTCAAAGCATAAGTACATCGAACACCTGACTGAGATAGCAGAAGGCATTCAAAAAGAGTTGAACCTATCCAGCGAAGAAGTTGCTTTTTTCGAGGAGTATGGGACGTTTCCTGAACCATTCAAAGATCAATTTTGAGAGGAGCTATGTGGCTGACAGCGCAACAACGGAAGGGACAGAAAATCCAGGCGGGGCATTTTGGCAAGTGCGGCAAGATGGTGATCAAGCCCTACAGTATTTCAGAAGAGAACAGGGACGCACACCTGAAAGTGTTCTTGAAATTCGTGCGGGTTAGTATCTGTGGATGCTGGGAGTGGACAGGCAGGTTTCACAACGGCTACCCGTGTTGCCCTACTCCCGGAGGTAATACTCGGTGGGCTCATCGAGTGTCTTACGCCCTGTTCAATGGCCCCATCAAAGCTCAGAGGCATGTAGATCATGGTTGCAGGAATCGGAAGTGTGTGCGCCCGGACCACTTGGAGCAGATGCCTCCCATCGAAAACTACTTGGCAATACAAAGAAGGAAACTACGAGACATCAAGAAGATGCGAGAGGCTGCTGGACAACTTACTATCTTTGATGCATTCAACTGAGCCGATAAAGGAGCCTATATGAACCTCAAATGGTTTTTCAACCTGTTCACAAAGAAGCCCCGCCGGGATCTCGACTACCTGCGGAAACTTATGAAGGTCGCGTCAACTGCCATAGAGAGGG
>Ga0209318_1000709_pt1 | contig 29009 bp, 48 predicted proteins | sample RifGroE1_FD_183999 | JGI IMG/M metagenome (GOLD analysis project Ga0209318, IMG submission 183999) | Groundwater microbial communities from Rifle, Colorado, USA - Groundwater E1 (SPAdes) (version 2) | ecosystem: Environmental > Aquatic > Deep subsurface > Groundwater | place: Rifle, Colorado... | reverse complement strand
CTGCCGGGGTCGCTTGCTTTCTTGCCGTTGGGGTCGAACTCCAAAGAAGATTTGCACCTGACTTCCAAGTCTCCTTTCCGCCCCTCCAGTGGCTCACAGATCTTTTTCTCAGCATCGAGTTGCACCTGGATGCCGGCGGCCGCACACAGGGGACAGGCCACACGGTGATAACCATATCCCGCGTAAGCCGAAGCCCCATCTGCTGGAGGCTTGTATACTCCGTGCATTCTACAATACCACTGATTAGGAAGCAGCACAGGAGTACCTTCTGCGGCTGTCTCTACTATTCCATATCCTGATCGTAGTGCCTTGCCGTTGGGGTCGAACTCTTCGGTAGTGGCTGTCTCTACCCTTTCCTTCCAATTCTGCATGATGCGTGATGTGGATTCATTCACACATTCCGGGCAACTTGCCTCGGTGAAGCCCTTGTGGTGCACCGGGCAGCGCTTGATAGGGCCTACCAATTCTTCAGCGTAACAATGAGGGCAGACGTTTACTGTTACCCAGTCAGTGTCCCAGTCTCCATGCTTGGTGCAGCGTATTTGCATCACCCAACCTCCTTTTCGAGCATTGCCTTCAGCTCTTTAAGTTTTTCGATCTCTTTTTCCCTTGCGACAATAAGCTCATCGCAGGACATCATTGCCGGTTTCCATAAACCCATACTGATAAACTCCCGCAACAAGGCACCCTGGATGCGGTGGGTAGATATGAATTTGAGGAGGTTCATTTTAGAAATTCCTCCCAAGGCACCATATTCATTACTCGCTGCATATCAGGATGAGCCGACTTCGCTGTTCGTAGCTTCCTGATATGCGCCCATTCAGCAGCATCTGCTGTGACCACGATCTCGGTCTTCAGAGCATTGGGTAGGACAGCGCGGGCTTGCTGAGGAGAGCATCCATCTGTCAGACCTACCATAAATTTATATGCACTTTCAGAAGATCGACATTGCGCCTTAAAAATAATCTGAGAGGCCAAGTTCCATTCTTCAAAACCATCCGGCTCAATAAATTCTATATTCTTGCCACCATAGCTCACATATCTGGTTGATTCTTGATCAAAAGAGCAAGGACGATGCCGAACCAACCCATGACTGACGCCGCGATCACAGATGAACTTTGCTGAGTAGCGGTGAAGTTCCTTGGGGATTTCGTCGTGGGGGCAGGGTTGCCAAACTGTTTGAAGCGGAGGAGCCGCGGCATCAAATGCGGTGTCGAACTTATCGCCGATCGAGAATAGCATACCGTATTGATGAAGGAACGGTTCAAACAGGTTCTTCCAGCCCATCTCTTTGCCACGCTGATACCACGCAGTGAGACTCCCCCCTACGTAGAGGTACTTATCGGTGTAGTAGTAGTTCAAATACTTTCCTATTACACCGCGCACATCGAGTTCAATTTTGGGAGTTCGCACCACAAAATTCGAGTGCTCAACCATAGCCAGATGCCCAGCTTTGATCAGCTTCTTGACAAATCCTTCAGCACTATCTTCAGTGATCTTGTCTTCTGACTTGTAACAAGTTCTGCCTGCCATTTCGATGAACTTGAGAGCAGCATTATATTCTGTCGGTACTGCTCCGAAAAACTCAACTGACGGTTTGATTATTTTCATACTCACCTCGATAATATTGTTTCAGATATACTCTCGGGTTTCAAGTTTACAGTTTTTGCGTATGCCTCGGCTGCTTCAAGGCATTTGTAATGCTTTTTGTCTTCTCCAACGCTAGCCATTCTGAAGAAGTTGCACCACTCAGCATGGTAGTCATATTCTTTGCATCCGATGCAGGTGTCTCCGTCAGGCACTTCCTTCTCAATTCTTATTTTCATGACACCCTCTCTATGGCAGTTGACGCGACCTTCATAAGTTTCCGCAGGTAGTCGAGATCCCGGCGGGGCTTCTTTGTGAACAGGTTGAAAAACCATTTGAGGTTCATAAGCTACACCCTTTCGATGTGTGGGTGCGTTTCCAACATTAGGCAAGGGACGTTGATTATTTTGTTGCGCAGAATGTCAAGCGGGTACAATCCATAAGACCCCTCTTGATTGACGCCTCCAAGGTACACACCAACAATTTTCCAGCATCGGAAACGGCCGGGCTGAGTCTGGTACCCCGGCATCCTGATGACGTCGCCCACTGTGAACTTACGCGTTTCTGTGCTCATCCTCTCCCCCTCATTTCCTTTTCCCGGCTAAATGCAGAGGTGCTTTTGCCAGTGCATCAGCTACCTCCACCAAGTTCTCCACTACTGCCCCCAGTTTAGGGTTCTTCATATCGATCATCCAGCAAGGCTGCGAGGCTGAGTCGTAAAAGGTGTTCGACCCCAAGCACTTCGGCTTGTTGGCATCCCGCAAAATCTTCTTCTTCTCAAGCTCGACCTTGATCTGGGTATAGGACCCAAACCGGCGGGCAACCCAGGTCTTGAACGCCGCCCGGGACAGGTAGAGAATCTTGCTGTCCAACTCGTAGCGGATCAGCAGCGGGCCCCGCGGAGCTTCGATGATCGTGCAGATACCTCTTGGCCGATAGTCGCCCTTGACCAGCAAACGGTTGGAGGCGTGTTCATCCAGGAACTGGCCAAGGATGCCGACCGGGTCGCCGACCAGATCGTCTTTGTCGCCGCGCATGTTGCGGATTACCTTGATCACCCACTCCATCGTCGGCACCACGTCGAACTTGATCAGCCCCAGCGACTTGGCGATCGCTCCGCCGACTAGAGACGCCGAAGCAACGGCCGACCAATACCTCTCATCCCCCCGCACCTTCGCCCGCAGGTCGATCTTCTCGCGCATCTTATCGATGGCGAACTTGACCACGTCGATGTTGCGTACCAGGTACTTAGCGTAGACCTCGCCGGCATGGCCGAAGTTCTCGTGGATGGTCCAGTAGGTCTGCGAGGCGACCTGGCTCTTGAAGCAGTCCATCTCCGGCACCGGGTACTCGAAGACCCGGTTGATCTCGGCGGAGGCGTCGTGCTTGAGTTCGGAGAGTTTGTCGATCAACGAGGCGTTCGACGAGGTTACAGCCAGGGTGTTCCAGGCGTTGATCAGCTTGCGCTCCTCGGAGTTCTTGGTCAGCCGTGCCTTGTCCCGCCCCTGGGTGACCTTGTAGACGAAGTCCGAGATCTCAATCCCCGGCATGTTGGTCACCTCGTCGACCACCAGCGGCAGGTTTCCGTAGACCCCGAGCCTGGACACCAACGCGTTCTTGGTGTCGTCTCTGAGCATCATCAGGTCGTTGTGGTAGCCCCAGATCGATTGGTTGAAACGGAGCATCAGGGTCTTGCCGGCACCGGACTCGCCGACCATTGAGATTAGGGCGCCGTCAAAGCCGGTGAACTTCATCAGCGGGGCCCCGAACCCGGCCAGCAGAGCGAAAGCGAACGGCTCCATGCCGCGGTTGGTAAAGACTTCGGTGGCTGCCGACCACTTCTCAAGCGAACCTTGCTGCCGGAAACCCTCCGCCGACTTCGGCACGTTGCGGGCCAAACTCGCCTCTTCACAGGATCCGTCGGCATGGTAGATCTTCCTGCCATGGACGAACATCGGCTTGCCGCCGCTGGTCTCTTTCCAGCCCATCTGGCATAGCAGTCGGGTCATTCGACGGTTTCTCTGCAGCTTCGCCTGGTACGACTCGATGTAGCCAACCATCTTTTTCTTTTCATTCATGCCTACCACCTTGATATGATTGTCTGACAGTATGGTCATCAGCGCCTTGGGGTCGTGGACCAGCGACGACCTGATCGTACACTCCATCTCGCCCTCGTGCGGCAAGCGGTGCCGGAGGGTGGTCACCTCGTAGCCCAGCGACTCGTCGTAAGCGAGACAAGATATGTGCAGGTCCTGATCATAAAAGCGTACCCAGCGCCCCTCCTCCTCGGCAAACAGCCCCTCCTCGGTGCGGCGGTAGCCGGCCGGCGGTTCGCACTCTTCGACAGGGACTTCCTTTTTCGCCGGTTCCGGCCGACCGAGGACGATCGGGCTCTTGATCTTGCCATTGTGCGGGCAGCCGATGCAGCCGCCGGCGTTCTCGGAGCCGAGCTTGGCGCAGGTCGTAGGTCCCACTCCCGCGTCCCGCCACTGCTGGATTTTGGCGTCGGTCTCACTGACGGTGTAGCCGGAGTAGCCTTGCGACCAGGCGTGGATAATTTCCGGCCCGTTGACACAGTGAACCAGGACACCGATGCAGGCATACCACACAGGCTCGCTGATGTTGCCCCCTGTTGCTCGCATCTGGCTGATCTGAGCACACTTGTCGGCGATCAGGTTGGCGTCGCTGGGCACGTCGTCATGGACGAAGAACTCGGCGTTGATATCAGTGTTGACTTTCGGAGGCAGCAAAGCCTGGTGCTGGACCTTTTTCTTCTGCGCTGCGGCCAGCAGGCGGGCGGTGAACTCCTCGAACTCGATGTCGCCTGGGTCGTGGATCAGCTGCACCGGCTTGGGCTCCTTGCCGGGCTTGCGGTTGGTCGTGCCGGGGATGCGCAGGACCGAGGCCGGGTCGGAGGTGCGGGAAGAATCGGCACCGATCGCAGGGGCGTAGGCCGCTACGACTTTCTTCAGGGTGTAGGCCACGGTCTGCCACTGCGCCGTAGGGATCGGCTCAGTGAGGATCCAGTGGGCATAGAGGCCGTTGCCGGAGTTGACCACGGCGGGCATCGGCAGGCCGGTGTCATCGATGAACTGCTTCAGGGCTTGGCAGCCCTCGCTCTGGTTCTTCAGCGGCCACTTCTCGCCGCAGTCGATGTCCAAAAAGAAGTTCTTCAGGGTCAGGGTATTGACCTGGCTCCTGGTCTTCATGGCGAGTTTTTTATACTCGTCCTTCAGCAGCCCCCGTGGCAGCGATCGGTTATGCGCCTGGGCCTCTTCGATCTTCTCAGGGCTGAATGCCGCCTGAGTTATGTATACGGTATTGCCGCCTTTATCCAAAGCGAGGAGGTTGGCTACGGCGGCGTCGAGGTTGTCGTGGAAATAATGACGAAACCCACCACCAGGCAACAGCATCGCGACGCAGTAATACCCTTCTCCGGGAAGGAGCCGGTGTAGGAACATCCATCACCTCCACTTGTAGGTTATATATGTATCGCTTCGTTACCTACTGTGGACGTGACATTTCCGCAACGATTTTCTTCAGCAGCGCCTGCCGCTCCGTTGTCTTGAGTTTTTCAGGCAGCGGGAACCGGCCAGCCTTGCAGCCTTTCTGGATCATCTGCGCGTACCAGTACGCCCTTGTGAGCCGTAGCTGGTCCGCCACGTTGTGACCCTTTTTCCAGCGGTGGATGGTCTCCCTGGAGATGCCAGTGATAAATGAGAAATCTACCTGCTTCATTTCGGCAACATCGATGATGCGGAAGATGAACTCTACTTTCTGTTTCGCTGATTCTGACATGGAGGCTCTCTTCTCTTATGCGAAGGCAGGAGCGATGTTCTGCCCCTGCCGGAAGGTTAATCTTACAGACCGAGGTCCATCATCAGTTGGTCGTCGGTTACTTCGCCGGGAGAAGCTGCAGCTGCGGCGGCCGGGACCGAGCCGAGGTCAAGACCGAGGTCGTCCAGCAACTCTCCACCACCCTGCGCTTCGGCATCCGCCTTGGCTTTGGCCTCAGCTTCTTCCTTAGCTTTCTTGTTGGCTGCCTTGGTGGCCGCGGCTTTCTCGGCCTTGGACTTGGCGGCTGCTGCGGCTTCGTCGGCCTTGGTTTTTGCTTCTGTATCAGCTTTGGCCTGGGCTTCTGCGAAGTCAGTGGCCGGGGGAGGTGCGTCGGCAAGCTGGCGGACAACCGGAGGCGCCGGCAGTGCAGGAGCGTTGAACCCGCCGATGATGTCCTCGATCTCCGGCAGGGCTGCGAGTTCGGACAGCTTGGGCAGGGATGCTTCAGGCAGGAAACCGCCGAATTTGAAGATGAGCACCGGGTTCTCCTTGGTCATGTCGAAGCCGACCAAGGTCTGGGCGGTGCCGAGCGGGATGCCAGCGGATGACAGCTGCTTGACGTACATACCGAAGTTCTTCAGGCTGGCGGGCGGGAGTTTGAACTGGTAGATCTTCGGATCAGTCTCTACTTTCCTGCTGCCGGGGACAAACACAGCCAGGATTTTGCTGTCGGCGCAGGCCTTACCCTTCATCGCGTTGCCGCTCTGATCTACCGCACTGCCAAACTGGTTGTGCGGACAGGTGGCACAGAGGTCGCTCTGTACTGCCAGAGAGGTCGGGTCAGGCCGCTCACCGTCGGTAGAGAAACAATCAGGCTGCTTCCCGTCCTCATTCGGGTTGTAGGCTGTGGCGTACCATGCTTTCTGCAGGGGTTTCTTGGCCCGCAGCACGACCACCGGCAGGTACGAATTTTCATCCGGACCAATAATCATTTTGCTCGGCGGGAACAGGGTTTCTTCCCCAGCAGCATCAACGAGCTTGAACTGCTTCATCGACAGCTTCACTCTGGGAGGCATCCCGGTGGAAATGCCGGCAGCCGCCTCGTCGTTGGCCTGCTTGGCGAGGGTAGGATCAAGGATATATGACGGAATGGTCGTGCGGTCTGGGATCATCAGGTCGAGATTGCTCATGTGTTATCTCCTTGAGATTGGTCGGTGCCCTCTGGGGGCGGTTGCACTGCTGTTAAAATCCTTTCGGATAAATTCCTAATTTTCAGAAGCTCTGTGTAGATTACGTCTTGCTCAAGGACCTGTACCCGAGCTTCGAGTACGAGGATTTGGTCCTTGTAATGCGTATCAATAGTTCTGAACAGCTCGGCTGCTACGAGGGCCTGCTCCCGCGGACCTCCTTGAATAGTCTTCAATTCGTAGATAAGATCTTTCGCCAGAGCCGGGTTAAATGATTTCATGATCTTCTCACCTTAATGCCTTTGAATGTTGTAAAATTAACCCCCGGAGGAGGCGCCTGCCCGTCCTCGAGTCGCTGCTTGACCGCGGTCTTGGAGACCGCGTGGGTCAGGAACTCAAACTCGGCGTTGGCCTGGACCCAAGTGAAGAATGTCTCCCAGTCAGCCACGGAAACAGAGTCCATGGTTTCAATGTAGCTGGTGCCGTGCGGGGTCTTCAGCGAGGTGGCACCGACCCGAGTCATCTCGGACATCAGCCAGGCCTCGCGTTTCTCCTGCAGGGCCTTGAGGTCGGCAAGCTCGGCGTCAAGGGCCTTTTTCTTTTCCGTGATCAGGTCTCGAGTGGCAACGTACTTCTCGATGACCATATCGACAGTAATGGCCACAGTGTAGCCAAGGTCACTTCGAATACCTTTCCACAAACAGTTACCACAAGTCAGAATATTAGCATCTATCCCGCCAATACTTCCAAGTAACGTCGAAGAAAACTCTGTGTGGCCGCAGATCGGGCAACCGGTTGGATCGGGTCTGTTTTTTTTCGGGCTTCGCATGGTGGTCTCCTTCTTCTTTTGAGGTTTCAGTTCGTTGACAGTGCCGATCCAGTTGCACATGCACTCGACGACGTTGAGGTCCGGCGGGGCCGGGTAGTTGACACTGGTGAGCCGGTTCGGGGCCCTGCCGCACTTCGGGCAGACCTGGTGCAGGATCTTATACTCCGCCATACTCATCATACCTACTGGTTTGGTCATTCCGTTCTCCCTTCATCTTCTAGGTCTCTATCCGCAACCAGTTTACAGGCCTGTATATCCTCCAATAATTGCTTCGTGCAAGGGCAGTCCCAAAATAGGTGGTCATGCCAAGGTGTGCTTACCAGGACCAGACGCAGTCTTTTCTTACACACAGGACATTCTGGGCGGTTTATGTTTCTCACTCGCCGTGCTTTTCCCCGCTTATTGGCGAGTTCATATTTTATCCCGCTGATTTCGTATTTCATATTTACTTCCCGGTTTAATTAAATGGTCGCAGCGGCAGGGCTCGAACCTGCAAAAGTAAGCAACCAACTTACTCCTCTGACATATTACTGGTTGGTCAGGCGTCTACCAATTCCACCACGCTGCGTTTTCGCTCATTCAACTCAACCTTAGCTCTTTGTAAACGGGTTGTCAACAATTATTTGTGAAGGGGTTTACTTTTTATTCATAGGGTATATTCATAAACTCTAGGACTTCTCTCAGCCCGAGATACTCCATGCAGTATCTGTGGAGTTTTGGGTGGGTTTGTTTCAGTTTCACAAAGCGAGGCTCTTTCTCCATCTGGCACCCGAACATGCAAAACACGCAGCCCGTCCTGTCGTAGCCCATGTCGTAGATAGGGCTATAAGGTATGCCTGCTCTAATACATCGCCAGATATCGTCCTTGGTCCAGATTGAAAGCGGGCGAGACATCATCTTCTTTCGGTCAAAGATATTGCATCCATGAGCAGCGTAACTTCGCAGCCGGCTTCGGCCATCAGCCGCCATTACTCCTACAAACGGAACTTGTTCAGTGTCTTTGTGGTACTTATAGAACGGTTGCTTCTTCATACATTCGCAACACTGCTCACTGATTTTGAAAGGCGCAGTGACTAAATAATGATACTTCTGTGGAATCACTCCGACAGACTGCTTTTTACCGGTGGAGGGGTTCGTACCACCATACAGGCGCAACCTCCGCTGATCCTCTGACTTTGTATTTCGGCAGCGAGAAATAGCCATGGCGACCTCTTTACTTACCACAGGGTACCCATACCGCTTGATGACTTCTACGAAGGGCATTTTCGGTTTCAACCATACTATGTTTGAAATGGTTTTCATGAATGCGACGATTTCAGGAAACTCAAGCCCGGTATTCACAAATACCGAGGGTACATCGGGGTATAGTTGTCGAACCAGATGTCGAAGCACTGTCGAGTCAGCCCCGCCAGAATCGGCGACATAGACCTTCCCATCCCAAGCTTCGTACCACTCCTTTATCCGATCCCTTGCCCAGGCAATCTTTTGATCGAGCGGGAGGTTCTGCCGCTGATGTATTTCTATGAGTGAAAGGTTCATAATCCGTTATGCTTGATATACCTATCAGACCTTTCCCGGGCGAAATCTTTAAATTGACTGGTTACTAAGAGATCTGCGTCTGACACAAAACGGATGTCAGCAAGGATTCCTTGTAACCTTTCACAATTCATCCCAGCATAACCAAACTGAATCCATCCGGCGGATGGCCTGTGCTCCAGCCGTATTTCGCTCAGAATATTTATTGCCCCCGGTGGGCAGCGGCTATTCGCGGCTTCTCTGGCGTCTCGGTATGTTGGAAAAATCAGAACGATATGCTCCCCGGCCATCATGTCATTGATGTGTCTTTGCATTACCTTCCTCCTTTGTTTGCCATCTCCAGGACGACGTCTTGAAAGCGCCCCTTACCGAGCAAGACATCGTAAGCACGTTTCTCTTCGGCTGTTGCATAGATATGGGCGATGTCGATTTTGGCCGACTGTTTTGACCCATCTGTCCTGGCGTTGGCCTGCTGGACCTTGGCTGCTTTCAAGTAAGGGGCATACCAGATCGACAGGGAAGCGGCGGTGAGGTCGAGACCGTGGGCCATGGTGTCCGGGTTGGCCATGATGATCCATGGATCGGGCAGCGAACGGAACTCCCGGAAGATCTGCGCTCGCCGGCCGGCCGAGACGCTGCCGTCGACGACTGCCACCGACCACCGCTTGCGGAGCTCGGTGGCGAGGGTGTTCAGAACCCCGGTGAACGGCACGAAGACCAAGACCTTCTCGTTGTTGGCCTCGATCAGTTCCTCAAGGACTTTCAACCGCGGGCCGAAGTCGAACTTGACCAGTTTACCTTCTGCATCATAAGCTACGCCACAGCTGACCTGTATCAATTTACTCAATAATACCGCAGCATTAACTGCTGTAACTGTCTGTCCTCGCAGGTCGGTGGCAGCCTGGTTGCGCAGCTGCTTGTACGCTCTCTCCTGCTCCGCCGACAACTGGGCCCGCCGATCGATGAAACATGGCTTCATGGTGGAGCAGACCGTCCGCTTGAACCGGATGGCTGGTTTCAATATCCTGGCGACGGACTCCTCTGCTCCTTTCTTTGGCACCCACTTGAACGGTCCAAACTGCAGCATGGTCTCGTGCTTGAAGCTGGTGAAGTGGCCTCGGTAGTTCTCAGGGGTGATCAGCTTGCATTGTCCGAAGGCGTCAGGTGGTTCGTTTGGAGTCGGTGTACCGGTCAATCCCCAGGCGGAGCGGACAATGCCCTGCTTGTTCAATACTCGGTTCATCGGCGCCCACAGGACGCCCTTCTTATTTTTCGCTGAGCGAAGTTCGGCTAATTCATCAACGATCACCAGGTCGATGTCCGGGCGGGCGGCAAGGGCTTCTTCAATAAGCCCCATGCCATGATGATTGACGATGTAGAAGTCATGCGGCCGAGCGAGTAGCTCAAGGCGTTTCTGCCGGCTACCGTGCAAGACGGCAAAGGTGCGCAGCGGGAAGCTCTCGAAGATGTTCTGCTCCCAGACATCGTAGATGGTGGAGAGCGGGGCGGCGATCAGGGTGCGGCGGATCTTGCCGGCGCGGCGGAGGTAGTCGGCAGCCCACAGGGCGCTGAGGGTTTTTCCCGTACGCATCTCGGATAGGCAGTAGCAGCGAGAGTAAAAGGTGAAAAACTCCGCCGACTCAATTTGATACCACCTCGGAGTGTATCTCCCGGGCCAGTCGTACTGTGTCCTGATCGGGGACTGAACTTTACAGCCGATGTTATTGAGCACCCGGGCGACCTCGAGGGTGTGCGGCACGGCGACGAACTGACGTCCCTGCACCACCGCCTCCTTGAGATCAGGGAACAGGGCGCGGAACTGGCCGGCGTTGTCGGACTCGATGACGTAGTGGTCGTTTAAGACACGGATGGTCATGAGTTGCCCAAAAATTTAAGTGCTGCTGTTACCAACTCTGCTAAAGTAATAACCGCTACAACATCAATAATCACTGTACCAATGTACAGAAGCTCGAAATCCTTCTTATACACGCATTCAATCCAAGCAAGCAGTATGGTGGTCATTTATACACCCTATTGATATACCCAAGACTGGGATGGTTCAGCAGATTCAACGCTGCGAGAGTTACTTCGATCACAGAATTGAGTGGTTGGAACACATCGTGCGGATCCGGCTCAGCAGTTACTTCGACATCCACAGCAGGAGACATCCAGTAAACTGCTCCGCAGGACAGGCAAGCGTGGAGGGTTCCGACCTCATAGTCTTCATCGTCAGTTTCCTGCAAGGTCTTCTTGCCGCAGGAGGAGCAGTACAGGTTGTTCATCTCAAACCTCCTTTTTGTAGTAAGGCGTAGCACAATATTTCTGCCATCTCCCACCCTAATGCAGTTGGTGCGAATCTGGCAAACGGGTAACGAAGTGATGAATTATCACTGAAATGAGGATCTATGATGCGCTGTGATTTGAGATCTCGCCACTCGCAGTTTGTAAACACCAGTATTTTTCTGCCTTCGTAATTAATACACCCAACATATTGGATTTCCATTAGTAAATGTGTGCCTATCTGGTTTTTTCGTACGATGGTGTATTTGCTGGGATCGGGGTTAGGAAGGAACGTCGTAGCCCCGGGGCGTGGAGGGTATGGATAGTCAGCACGTGCCCGCGAGAACATAAAATTCAAGCCCATAACATCCTCCAACCAAAAAACATAATCAGCAAGTGCATGGTGTTGTCTGCAACGGCATACACAACTGCAGTGAACCCTGCCTGTAAGTACGTCATTGAGTTTCCTTCTGCAGGTGTACTCACAAATACGGAAGGGCTCCGCCCGCCAATGACCTTCAACCACCAGTCACCTACACTGTATTTGTCCAATAAGAAGTGCCCTGCGGCGACAAAAATAAACCAGTCAAGTCTCAGCACATCCATTACAGCACAAACCGCTGCAGCGTATATTACACAGTGAGTCGTACATGAACTATATCCAAGCAGAGAAGCCTTTCCTTTGTTGAGTGCCATCCAGTTATTTTGCAGCAGGTAGTCACCTACCAGATGCCCTAATAGCATAGGAAAATAGATGTCAGTCATCTCAAACCTCCGAGTCCAAGAACTCTTGGAAATTGGCTCCCTCATCTATCTCTTCCAGCCATTCCTCAAACACCTTCAAAGTCTCAGGCCCATCCACCACGAAACAAGCTCCGCCGGAGCAGGAGATGGCGTCGATCTGGAGTTTTTGGAAGCCGGTGGGGTTCTTGCCGGGGGCCTTTAATTCTACCCCGAAGAAGACCCCTCGATGCTGCCCTATTATGTCAGGTATTCCACGCACCGACATTATCCCTTGTACCGCAAAGTAGTACCAGCCTGCTGCCTGCTTGAACGTCCCTGCCTTGCTGGCCGGCTGGATGTCGTAGCGAGCGAGGAGGTCTCTCGCAAGAGATTTGATTTTGCTTTCTGGAGTAGTCATCCTCTACCCTCTCGAAGTAACTTTTTCCCAAATCCTCTCAAGCACATCTATCTGCTTTTGGGAAATGGTATTCTTGGACACCATCTGCGTCTCTACAGAGTTGAGAAACTCAGCTTCCCATTCTGTCAGTCGGTCTTCCCTGCTCTTGGTTTTCAGACAGTCATCGATCATCTCTTTGTACTCGCTGAGCCAGTCGTCCATCACTTCCCCCCAAAGAAAGTCATCGTGAATATTTAACACACCACTCGCTGCCTACCTTAACTGGTTCGTGCGGCTGCCCCACGTCCACGCTTAGACCGTTCTCCAGCCGCACAATCCCTCCCCGGTAGATAATAGCTTCTATCTCTACTACCTTACTTGTTTCCAAGCACTGTAAAGGCTTCCAAAATTTAGAGTCGCAGCCTGACAGCAACAAAGGCACCGCGATTATGAGAAAGATTGATGGATACATCACTCCTCCCAAAGAAAGTCATACAAGAATATGAGTCGTCTCAGTCGCAGGCTCCAGAGACAGCAAGAAGTTCTCAGGCCAAGTGCCTATCGGCGTAGCAAATCCTGCGGCTCGCGAATGCCCCCCGCCACCATACCGCCGAGCTATCTCAGAGACATCGAAACCCCCAACCGACCGCAACGACCACGACCGCACCCCCTTCCTGTCGCAGTATGTCGCGGAGAACGGAGCGTCAGGGTACGCTCGGCAGAGTTCGTTGCCGACCTCGCTGACGTTGGCCGAGCAGTTGAGCACCGGCACCTCATGGATGTCCCAGAACATGACCCTAACGTCGCGCAGGGCAGCTTGGATCTGGCCGTTGCGGAAGGAACGAAGGTAACTACCGAACTTCCACGCGCGAGGGGAGAAGTCTAAACGAGTAGCCTCTTTGTGCCAATCCTCAAAATCAAACGGTAAAGTAGCGATATAGAGACTTACCTCTTCTGAATTGGGCAACTCGAACTTCCACAAGTCCCGGTCCTGGACATAAGCCAGGATGGCAGGCATCGGCTCTCGCTTATGAAAATACTCCCAGGTCAGAGCGCAGCCGGACTTGTTCATGCTGAAGATGGCATAGTTGCTGCCTCGCAAATTCTCTTCCGCCGACCGGTGATGATCGATGACCAGCAGCGCGTACTTGGCGGCGAGGGCGTCGCAGGTCTCACGGTCGTAAGAGAAATCGACGATGAGCAGGTGCGTCGTGCCCTCGGGGATCTCAGGGACCGGCTGGCTGTACTGCACAGCGATGTATGTCGCCGTGTCCTGGTAGACTCTCCAGGCTGCGTAGGCTGAGGCAAACCCATCTGCATCATGGTGCCACAAAACTGTTACTGGCTTACTCCCCTGCATCATCCATCTCCTTGTTGGTTATGAGCCTGTCGGCCCGGTTTTGTGCGACCTCTGCTGCCCACTCATCCTCGGACAGCGGCTCCTGATCTCGGTCCCAGCACCAGTCTATGTAGTCTTCGTATGAGGTGATCATGCTGGTCACTCCTTAGAAAATCTTATCGACTATCTCACAAATATACGCAGCGTCGAAGTCCTTTTTTGCGTCTCGCAAGTAAGAGATGACCTGATGAAAATAGGCCACATCTACGCCAGTAAGCTGGTCTTCCAACACATCGACTTTTGTCAGGTCGAGTTCACTCAGCTGCATACACATCTTCAGGTACTGCCCAGCATTTATAGAAAACCCTCTCTTGATGAACTTACGGGTCCGAATAATCGAACAGAGCGGATACTTTGAGCCTTGGTACCGAAGCTCTCTGGCGAGCAAAGCTTCCATCGCCGCTGGACGTAGTTCAAGATGCCCATCCCAAGACGACCACCAACTGGTGCAGTGGGCAAAATCGTAGTTTGCATGGATCTCGTCCGGAGAGCCATAGAAGCGGATGATAACTTGGATTTTGTTGGAGAGGGTGATGGCGTTGGATGACATGAACACAGGGCGATACTTCTCTCCATCGTCGCCTTCTGTTGCTGCTTCAAGGTCTGCCTCGACCGGATCGACGTACTCCGCACTTTCAATGTTGTCCTCTGGCAGAGTTTCAAAATACTGGTACTTGCTATCGTCCGTTTCTTCGCTTGCCATGCCGGCGGACTTGACAACTATCTGGATCCTGCCGTTGAGGATCTTTACTTCGGGAACAATCTTTGGGTTGTGCGCGGCATTGTATTTGTCAACGTAATATTGAGCCACCGTCTTCGCAGCGGACTCGGTCTTGAAGTACACGTCGTAGTCGTTGACCCGCTCCTGCAGGAGCATTGAGGCTATTGAGCCCCCGGTTATGATTGTGTTTTCCTTAATGACTTTCGCAACTACCTGGTCGTCTACCGATTCTACCCAGTCCTTTACTTTCGCTTCGAGCACTCGCCTGATTGTTTTTGCTTTCATACTCTCCTCTCCCCGCGCCGTGAAGCGCAATCGTTTACCTGGCACCAAGGACATAAACCGGAGGGTCTGGCCGGGAAGTTCTCCGACGCCCAGGCGTCCTCCATCCTCTGCACCCGAGGCAGGAACTCCTGCCAGACCTTGGGGATCTCTGCCTTGGTGATCGGCTTGATGCCGGTCGTCTGCTGGTGCTTAGTCCAGATATATTTGCCGCCAAACTCCTGCAGGTATGGCCTGCCCACCGACAAGGCGGCGGCGCAGACCCGCAGCTGGTCCTCGTCGTCCTTGATCTTGCCGCCGGTCTTCCAGTCGAAGAGGTTGACCGAGGACTCCTTGACCTTGGTAACCACCACGTCGAGCTTAGCCCTGAACCAGGCATCCTTGGCGAACCAGGACACAGGCTTCAACTGCCTGGTCAGGGCGATCTCAAGCTCGGCCTCGACCTTGTGGCCGGAGCGGAGCATGGCCTCGGCGTATTTCTCGACAGGTTTCAATGCCTCAAGGTCCGGGTGTGGGATGCCTTTCAAGAAAAGCTCAGCGGCCTTATGTACCCTGTTGCCGTAGATGATCGCCTCAGTGTCTACCCAGGGGATGGTGCAGTAAAAACGGTTGGCGGCGTAGGCCTTCGGGCAGTTTTCGTAGGCGGTCAGGGCGGTGTAGCTCCACGAGAACTTCTTTCCGCGGGCGTTCAAAACTTCAATCATTTTTCCTCCGGAAGGGGTAATAAATCTGTGTTGTGCAGAACTGCCCCTACAATAGCCACCCTTGCAAGGTCTTCGCGCTCTACTGTGTACCACCCAACAGCGAGTATGTTACTTCCTGGCACCTTAGCCTCAATTTTTACTATGTCTTCCCCAGAAAAGGAAATAGACATAACTTCAAGCCACCGCTTGTTTTGATTATCCCATGCTCTCATAGGTTCTCCTCATTTCTACACTCACACAGGGCTTTCCAGTTTGCGTCGGCACGATCTTTTTGGTATTGCACCTGAGCGTGAAGAAACTTTATAAGCTCGTCAACATCCTTCAGCTTTACGTACTCTCCGATGTCGTCTTCTGCCATCACTGCCAAATCCCACTCTCTTGTAGGAGTGTATCGCTGCAAATCTTTCATACTCCCCTCCTTAAAAAATGATGCCCTCGCAGTCAGTTACCCAGCCAGAGTGCGATCCTGCGAGGGCATCGGGCGCTGTACAATTCACTGTGACACGGTTTACAAACTATTGCAAGTAAAAAGTTGCGGGGTTTACTTTATAAATCTGAGGGGTCCCCTGGCTCAGGCTCACACCAGCCAGAAAACAGGATTCCGTTTTCATTTGTCACACATTCCACTTCAACAGTACCCTTTACGACGCCAAACGGTTTAAGGGCTTTTTCTACCGCCTTGACAAACTCTTCCTCCGTCACCGATTGTGTTGCGGTAAACAGCACTACCCCTTCGCACCTGTGGTAGTACGGTTGCTTTGCCATAATTTTCTCCTTTTATTTTTCACAATCCCCGTAGCTCACCGCATACCCACCGGAAGATTTCAACGGCAGGTCCGGGCACCATGCCGGCGCCGTGGCCATAACTTCCTTCATCATCTGCAGGCAGTCGTCGGCGCGGTAAAACGGGACACAGGCTACTACTTCGTCGTAGGTCGAGGTCACCACCGAGTATGTCTTGCCTTTGTCCGTCTGCCGCTGCAGCTTCAGCCAGCGGTTGATCTCCAGCATTTGGTCAGTGAGGACGATTCGGGCCAAGGCTTGGATAATGTTTTCCACCGCCTTGCCGCCGTACAGGTACGACCACTCTTTTTTGCGTCGATTGGAAAGGTAGCGAAACTCGCCGCTATCATTGCGCTGCAGCTTATAATACCTGATTTTCATGCCGTTAGGGAGAAGAAACCCTTCGGGGCAGGTAGTCACGAGGTTACGCTTGCCAACTGGGATAGTTTCCCCCCGCACTATCGCGTCGAGCGCTCGTTGTGCTTCGCCCCAAAAATCTACGATCGCTTTGTTACTCTGCCGGTACTTATCAACTATCTGCTTCACGGCTGCGCAGTGCCAGAGGTGAGTTTCTTCGTCAACATTAAGGGGCTTCATTGCCAGTGCCTCGTCTCGCAGGAAGGCGTATCCAGGCTTGTAGCTTCTCTGATGGCAAAATGTGTCAATGTCAGCGTCCAGCTTCTGCGCGGCAACTTGATCAAACAGCAACGGTGGCGCGCCCATGAACCCGACCCGCAGGGACTCCTGGAACTTTGACCAGCCCATACCGTAACCATTTCCGAGCGTCGAGCTCTTGCCAACCAAACCCTCCAGCCAGAACTCGTCGAGCTTGCGATTGACCTCATAGCCGAAGATTTTTGTCGCTTGGCGATTGTAAGGGTCGCCGCCGGCGCGGAACAGGTCCAGCAGATCCTCTTGGCCGGCAGCATAAGAGAGCTTCCGCGCTTCGATCTGTCCGAGGTCGCGTACCACAAGAACGTGCTTCTCAGGAGCATTGAGGGACCGTCGCAGCGCCCCGGATGTTGGGTCACGCGGATCTACCCGATTCAGATTGGTAGTGTTCTGCTTGTCGCCGCCGGAATCCCTGCCAGTTCTCGCCCCGTAGTAATTATGGTACACCGGGAACGCCCCGCGCTTGCCGATCTTGAAGAACCGCTTGCTGCGGGTTTCCTTAATTGTCGATTTGATACCCATGCGGGCCTCGACCACAGCCTGAACCTGCTCGTCCGGATGGTCGAGGAGCATCTTAAACTCCTCGTCGCTCTTGCCGAAGGCGTAGGCCCAAGGGTAGGAGTTTTTCTCCTCCTTCATCCGCACTCGGTCCCCAACTGGCAGGCCTGCAGTTTTGAACGAAGGCAGTATCCCGAGCGGTGGCTCACCGACGTTGTCCGGGTCCACTCGCCCATCCTTGACTTTTGAAGGGCTGAGTTTTTTGGGGGGGTCCACGCCGAGGGTCAACAGCAGGGCGGCAAACTGGTCGTTGGAAGCGAGCACGGACTTGTCCGTCGCGCACTTCTTCAGCAGCACCCGCTTGCTCCTACGCTCACGTTTGTACTCCTCGATCAGAATGCTGCGCTCCACCTGCAGCACCGGCTCGGTGAACAAGCGGATGGTCAGGTCGATCAACCGTAGCTCGGACGGCGGAAAGTTCCGTTTCATCGCATCAAAAGCATCGGAGGTCAGCTCCACGTCGTTGCAGCAATACCCACCGAGTATCCGCTGCTGCTCGTCGGTCAGTTCCCAGAGATTGACGAAGTTGACCAGCTCGTGTCCTTTCTCGCCGAGCTGCAGCAGACGGGCGATGTTGGCCAGGCTCACTGACTCGTGCGGGTAGAGGGCGCGGGCCATGCTCAGAGTACAGCCCCATAACGCCGGTTTGATCCCTGCCCGCCAGGAGAGTATGGCGCCGTCAAAATGTGTGTGATGGCAGCAGACGAAAGAGTCCTGCCAGGGGTGGGCCTTCAGGAAGTGCAGGAGGTCGTCTCGCTTGTAGATGTAAAATGCTCGCTCACGCTCTATTTTGACCCCCAGGCCGTGGACTTTGAAGAGGGGGTGACGGACATACTCTTCCGTTGTCATTTTCGACAGGGTGATGTTCTCCTGCGTCACTGGGTGTTTGCCGTAGGCGGTTTCCCAGTCGAGGGTTACTTTGATCATTCCCTCCCCTCCCGCCCGACGACGTGGTGGTGGAGTTTCAGAAGTTTAGTCATGTTCTCCGGCTTCGGTCCGCCTCCACCTGACTCCCAGAGTTTCCAGACGCTGACGGAGACCCCGAGGATCTTAGCCATGTCCTGCTGGGTCCGCCCAAGGGTGGTACGGATGAATTTGACTTGTTCGGGGGTCATAACTACACCTCAAAGACCAAAGTGTAACCAAACCCATCAACACCGTCGATTACCACAGATTCAAAATCAGATGATTCGGGCTCGAAAACAACCTTCAGGGCGCCTCCTCTGATTTTGCCGATGATGTATTCAAACCCCTCGCCTTCTTCGATTTGGCTGAACCCGTCCTCAACTACATCGAGCAAAGTTTTGTCTGCTGCAAAAGAAATGTCTTTCATTCTCTACCTCCCCAACCAGGCAAAAGTTCCGCAAATAAACCCAGCCCAAGCGATGGTGAAACAGAACCAGGTGAGTTTTTCTTTCCATGACAGGCTGTCGAGCGGGGTGTCTTCGCTGTAGGTTTTCATGGTGGTCTCCTTAAAGTAGTGGTTAATGTGACTCAGTTTACAGTTTATCGCTCGCCGCTGCAAGATAAAGTTAGTTCAAACGTCCCTGCGGCAGGAATTTTCCACAAGTTTGCACTCCTGTCCTTACCTGACAGCGCGGCCCACTCAGCGCTGCCTGCGTTCTTAGCCGCCTCGCCGGTGAGGGAGAACCCTCTTTTGGCAGGAGGGGCGAGGAGCCACTCGCTGTCCCAGTCCATCATAGACAGCCGCTGCATCAGGCTTGCCCCCCTCGCAAGCCCGATGAGGGCTGCCAGGTCGCCCGAGGTGTAAGTCTTACCGTCGTCACAGTCAAACTCCCAGGTCTTCTGCCCGGAGGGCAGGGTGACGCGTCTTGGTGGATGGATGACTCTTGTTGGCTTAATACTGGGCGTTGTCATAGGTCACCTTTATCTCAGTCTGGTGCTGGGTCAATTTGTCGATGGCCTTCGGCAGGGTGTGGATGAAAGCGAAGGCCATGAGGGCTATCAGGGATGCTGCTGCGGCGTAGAGGAGTAGGGATTTCATTCTTCGTCCTCCGGTGTGCCACCTATTTCGAGGTATTTACCAGTCTCAACGATGACAAGGGTCAGGCCACCCTCATCTATGGCTACAGTCTGGTTGCAGCCTTTGCGGGCGCACAGCCACTCTCTTACGTCTTCGGTATTCATTGCCATGGTTTTTGTCCTCCTCTGCTGGTTTATCCTCATCCTGCCACGGCGCGATGCCGTGCGTCCTTAACTGCTCAAATATGTCTGCTACTGTTGAGGGTTTGGGCATATGTCCTCCTTGTTTATAAGTGTTTTGTCCGTGCTGCCTCGCCGCCGAGGAGGGCGCGTGTCCCTCCCCAGGAGCCGGGCGGCTCAGTACACCAGGCCCAGCGACTCTACAGCGGCCTTGAGTTGGTGCTCCATCCGGCCGTCTGTGTCCTCAGCATATGGTCTGGAAGTCATCATAAAGCCGTCATCGATATGCACATGAGACGGAGTGCCTTTGCTGTCTCTTAATATTTCAAAACTCATGAGTTTACCCCCTCTTTTTCTGATTTGAGTTGTGCGACCATGCCCCGCAGTGTGTGGAGCATGTGTTTAGGGATTGCCGTCTGGCCGTTCTCCCAGCGATTCCAGGTGATCCTTGAGACTCCCAGCAGGGTGGAGGCTTTTTCCTGGGTCAGGCGGAAGGCCTGGCGGAAGGCGGTTAAATGAGCTGGGGTGGCTCGTCTTTCTGTCTTTATATACCTTGGGTCTTCCTTTGCTTTGATTTCCATAAAGTCGGCTATACGCGCCGGGACGCTGGTTGATTTTTCGAGCCGTCTATAATAGCTCTCTGAGATGTTGAATTGTTTGGCTGCGTAGAAAACTGTCCAGCCTGCCATGTGTCGCACTTCTTTCAATCGTTGTCCATCCATTGTGTTCTTCCTCCTTATGTATCAATAATATACTACGCAAGTAGTTAATGTCAAGCGATTTACAAGAAATAATGTGGAAATAAGTTTTTTCAGATTGATTTATAATGATTCCAGATGGTTAGGTGGGACGGTATGATGAAGTTTCACAAAAAAAGAAATTAATACTCAGTTTGTATGTATTTTGGTCCGTAATATGCTATATCAATTAAATTGGTAGATAGGCCAATGTTAGGCTGATGTATCATATCGCGGACCAAATGGCCAGCGCGTAGGCAGTGCTTATGTCTTTTTTTACTATATATATATATATTATTTAATAAGTATAATATAAGGGGTATGATTTTATTAGATTTTCTCATCCTGGCTGGAACCCATCGCTGCCGCTAAAACCTCTAGAAATGCCCTTTTTCATGTAAACTATGACACAGAAAAATTAATTTTCACCTCATCTCGGTCCGCAATATGATACACGACCTCCCGCCAGACCTCCTAAAACACCACATTGTGGTATGTGATTTTCTTCCGCTGTCAGAGGAATAGGCAAGAATAGGCGATATTTTTTGCTCCATCATCTCTGTGTTTGATCTCCTAGAAACGTATCGTTTTGCGGACCTGATCAGTTTCGGTTTACATTTTTTCAGCAAAACACCAAAATTTTTTCAGATAAAAATCATCTCAGGCGTGGTCCGATCCGCGCTTTCCTAACTCAATTCTGCTACCTCGCTAGTATTTGACCTCCTGGCGGCAGTATAGTTTTGTTACTTTTTATGTAACAGAATGTTACTACAAATGTATATTCTTGTTACATCATCTGTAACAATTCACTACTCAAAACATGTAGACCTTGAGGATTTTGCCCTCCGAGCCTACATGTTTTAGGTAACTGATTGTTACTCTAATAATCTTCAAGCGCTGTTTGCATGTTGGTAATTTGCTCCCGTGTGAACGTCTTGCGGAGATATATAGCTTCATCACAACACGCTTTATATATGTTTAGCGCTTTGATGCTGTCGGCGTCATATCCGTAATTATCACACCAGGTACTAAACGATTCATCGGCTGCACTTGCATCCAACAAGAGAGAACACATGATATCTGCATTTGTTGGTATTTTGGGTCTCGCCTCTTGTGGATGGTAGCGTTTGAATGCGCTTTTTGCAGGTTTCTCGACCCTACCAACTCCTGTTTTATATGGCACCGTCCAATAACCTTTTTTATCCATCATTGTAATGGTGACATTCCACAGGAAGTGTGGCCATTCTTTATCCTCGACCTTGCCGACATAATCAATCCTTATAGGTAGTGCTGAGAAGTCAAAACCATTAATGATGTTTTTTGTTTCCATAATATTCCCCCTTTCCAATTTTTGAGTTTAATGTAAGGCTCGACGGGCCAGGCGGTGATGGTTTAACAGTCTTCAGGTCTGATACAACGCTCAGTGTCCCCAGCGGAGACTTCGTCGAATTGATAGTAGTCTCCATCTCTTCCTTCTGCGTCATTAACGGACCATTGAGCACCACAGGACAGGCATGTTATGAACCATTGGCCGTGTTCAAAGTCTGCAGTTATATTGCTTTCGTGCTGCAATCCTTCGTCACTGACTTTAAAGTCTTCAATAATGTCTCGGTAGTTTGTTTTTGGATTTTCGCATTTTAGCATCATATCACCTCAAAAATGTAGTAGTGAACTACCTGTAACCTGGCTGCAACGGTCAGGCGGTAATAACCGGGTTCGGACAATAACCTGGAGAGCGCTTGTCTTATTAAGATGTGTTTCATATCATTTCTCCTACCTTAATTGTTTGCAGGCCGGATGATTATTGATGAGCCAAAGTGCTTCGGACGCATCGACTGCAAGTGGAACTTGACTTGTAAATGTTCCGCCGGTCCATACTCCAAGTGTTTTCTTGCTTTCTGGATCGTAACATAGGTTGATTTGAATGGTTGCACCGAGAAAACCGTCGGGCACCGTTACTGATTTGATGTGCTCTGTTCTCATATCATTTCTCCTATTGTGCTTTGACTACATAATGTCCAGATCGGGCGGCTTTATTCATCTTTCGGTTGTCATAGTCTGCATGTACAGAGAATGTATGTGGTGGGTCTTTGTGGAGCATTCCCCAAACAATGCGAAACGGGAGTCTTGTTTTCATGAGTCTTATTTCGTTCATCTGTTCTTCGTTCATTTCATCACCTCAAGCGCTGAGGTTATTGGTTCAATAAGCGCGGAAACCTTGATAATTGCCAAGTGTCCGGCATAGAGCAGAACGGCTAGGAGTATGCAGATAAGGCCCTTCATGATTTAATCCTCCTGTTTACGCGGTTCATGTATTCAATAGCGGTTCTGCTGTCAGCCGGTATTGATGTAACAATGTATCCGCGATTGCGTATAATAAGCCTGCCATTTATTGCTATAGTTTCGAGGTCAAGATTGAATTTTATTCCTAGGGTTTTGCATAAGATTTTCATAATATCAATCTCCAATTATAAAGGTAAACTCCGAGCAATCGCAAGCCAGGACATAGGCGCTCGCATCGTGCCGCCAGGCAAAGAAAGAGTTTTCCGAAACATCGCAACAATGGCCTGGTTTCTCTTTCTCCAACCATTGTTCAAGCGCTTGGATATCATCATCTTCCATGCCTGAGTAGTCGCCATTGATAAGAGGGGCAGCCCAAAAACTCGGTAATTCGTAGGTTTCCGTTTTCATCTTCTCCACCTTTGCCGGGATATCCCGCCCGGCTCGGTTGTTTGGGTTTACATGAGTTTGCCGAACAAGTTAAGTACGTTCTTTTTCACCTGTTCTGCGATTGCTTTAGTCGTTTGGTCAAGTAACATAAAGGCGGACAAGGCATTTTCAAGTCCGTTGAATTGCTCCTCGAAAAACAGATCATCGTCGTCAATCCTTGCCTTTACAATCACACACTCAGTGTCGTCTTTCCATACCTGCATAGATGGGAAAGGATTTACCGGGCTGTAAATCTCGAAATACTCTTCACACTCATCTACTTTATAGCCTCTTGTTTTAGCGACCATTCTAAGGTTTTCTAGGATTATGCTGTACTCTCTTTCTTTAGTGCGGCCGGTTGCTTTCTTCATAATGTCCATCTCCTTAAGTTGAGGTTATTCTCAATCAATCTCTATAATTAATATTATTCGATGTATCACAAAGATACAAGAGAAAAGTGAAAGGGTTTACTCTTTTATTTCGTTGTTTGGTTTACAATGTTAATCCGTTTGCTTTGATACTCGGTTTACTTTCTCAGCTCGGGCCGGGATCATAACTTGACCAGGTGCAGACGTACATGGACGGTTGCCGGGGAATTTCGTTTGAGGATACCAGGGCGCCGGGCGGGGAGAGGGTAGGGGCCTCCGTGATATCGGGGAAGGGTGCCTGGGGGGCAAGGGGGGAGGTCGGTGGGTCTTCATTTCATACCTTCTGTTAGGAAAACTTCCCCCAGACCCCAATCCACGTAAACCCCCGTACTTACTCCAAAAATCCCTCCCTCCAAAATATAACCTAGTGTTTTTACAGCAAATTTCCGTAAACCAATCCACGCACCCCAAACCACCTAAAATCCGAAGCCCTTACCCCGAAAACCCTACCAAATAAATCCCGCACTCCGTATCATCCTGTTACTTTTCTCTTGCATTTTCTCCGCAAACACGCTACCACCTTTAGTATGAACCTGACAAGCCATCACACCTTGCTCGAAGACGACCTCGCCGACTTATTGGACAGCGACTTCGAGGGCATGACCCCCGACCTCCCAGCAGTACTTATCCCCTCAAATGCAACCCGTCTCAACCTGACCTCCCCTGCAACCCCTAACCGCTGGGACCCTCGCCTCATCCTCGACCTGGCCTTGGGGGTGGAAGACCTCGACGCTGTCTTGCCTCGTTACAATCTCACCTTTGACGACTACGAGGTCCTGGCCCACTCGCCGATCTTCAGGAGAGAACTGGCCCTGACCATCCGCGACGTCCGCGAAAACGGTCTGCCGTTCAAAGCCAAGGCCCGGATCCAGGCAGAGGCCTACCTCGAGGTCCTGGACGAGTTGGTGTACAGCGACGGCACCCCTGCCAGCACCCGGCTGGAAGCGATTAAGTCGACGGTGGCCTGGGGCGGCCTGATCCCTAAAGAGAGTAAGGAAGACAACCAGACCAACGCCACGCAGATTAATGTGAGTATCAACTTCTAACATATAGGAGCACCCCCATGGGCGACATAATCACCCCGCAGACCACAGCCAAGACCTCGGACGTCATCCACCTCACTCGTGGACCCTTCCCGAAGACTATCCACGCAGTCGGCCCGTTCGGAGCCAACACGATCGCGGTCAACATCGTCACAGCGATGAATGCAGTCGGGGAGGCGACCGCCGTCCTGCCGCTCTACGACGCCTTCGGCACCGCGGTGACCATCACCGCCACCTCCCAGCCGATCACTATCCCCAGCCCCATCAGGCTGCAGTTCGTCAAGACGGAGTCGGTAGGCGCCACCATCGGCGTCGCTCTGGTTGAGCAGGAGTATTGAGATGTCTGCTTTCTTCGACCCGTTCCGCTCTTTAATCAACGAGCCGTTCGGCCAGCAGTTCGGCTCCGGCTTGGCTGCCGGCGGTGACGCAGGGCTGTACCCCGATACCGAGAACTTGCTGGCCTGGTACCGCACCGACATCATCGACAGCAAACTCCGAGCATACCTCCCGCCCTCGAGCCACACCACCCAGCAAGTAAAGTCCAGCGGCTTCTCCGGCGCAGGCAGTGCCCTAGTAACCGGCCTGACCACAGCGCACACATTCACCGCAACCGGCGATCTGCCGACCTGCACAGTCAATGGCACGCTTACATTCCCCGGCCCTGATTGCTGCGATGTGCGAGCGTTTCTCGATGGCGTTCTGTGGGCGTACTGGCCGGGCGTTAATGTCGGCCAGACGACTGAGTTGGATGCTTCGGGTAATGGCCATCACCTGACAGGGTTGGTTGGTACGACTATCACTGAGCGAGTGGATGGGAGCGGAACGAACTATGCCAACGAGGTTGGGTATAGTGTGGCAGATGGAGCAACACATTACGGCAGCGCCGATACCTCTTTCCTTCTCCCCATTGGGACTCGCTTTACGATTGGCTATGAGCCGTCCGGCACCATTCCATCCAATATCGGTCCCTATCCAATGCCCGATCCCGAGCCACTTGCTACGCCAGATTGGTATGTGGATTCAGCGGCCACCGGGACAGGAGATGGGCTGTCCTGGGCAAACGCCAAGACAACCCTGGCTCTGGCCCATACTGCCGCATCTGCTGGTGATGTGATAGAGGTTTCAGGTGGAGCAGCAGGGAAAACCTACACCACCAATTTTGATGTATCTAAAGGGGTTGTTGTTCAGGGCAGTAAAACAGCTGGACATAGCGGTTTGGTGACGATTGACGGGAGGATAAGAACGACGCATACAGCTGGTGTCGCAAAGTTTATAAATATCAAGCATAAATTCACATTTCAGGAGTTTATCAATCCATTGCTGCTGGGCGCAGCGGGCGAAACACAGTGGATAGATGTCCAATTTTATCCTTGGGATATCTATACATCCCCACCGACTATATCCGGTGGAAAGCATACATTCAGTAGATCTAAATTCCACAAGTCGTTTGCGACTAACAAAAACTCACGCCCATTATATCTCACTGCCGCCGCTGAATTGTATTTAAATTACTGTGTTTTTGACCATGCAGGGTGCATAAACAGTATCCCCGCTGGAAGTACAGTTGGAATGAACAAGTGTGTTGTATTGGGAACTGGGGCTGCCCTTACAGAGAGCTTTCTTGATATTGGAAATTCAGCTGCAACTACCATAAACGTATCGGATTCAATATTTTTCGGGGTTCATCCGATAAAATCTGGGGCAAGCAGCAAGGCCCCGGTAGTAACGAATTGTTATTATCATGGGCAACCCAAGGCAACCAGTATAAAAACATTTGATACGAGCAATAAATCAGTCGTCACAGGTAGCATTGCGAGTATTGATCCAGAGTTTACAACACCAAAAAATGACTCTATTGGAGATTTGGTAATCCGTTTTGACGACCGTAACAATTTGGATATCTCGGTGGCGGATGCAGCAGCGCTTAATCCTGAGATAAAGGTATCACATTACGTGGATATCCATAGTGCAGTATCTCAAACTCGTCCAACTGCATTGGAAATTGACACGATGAGAGCGTTGATTGCAGATGGTAATGAAATAGGATGCCACGGGGCAACTCACTCAAACCTTTCCACGCTAAGTGCGTTTACAATTTCAGCGACAGGAACATCTCCAACGCTGACTATCGCAGGGACACGGACAGGGGATTCATCGATGTGGACAGGGACATTATCTGTCACGATAAACGGCGTGACAGAAGGTTTCGACCTGACTACCTATCCGACTCTCGTCAGTATTATTACTGTATTACACGGAAATTCTGTAGGCGATGGGGTGGTGACGTGCACAAAATATATCACCGCAGGGGCTGTAAACAGCGACTACATGCTCTCCCTTTGCCTTGCTAATGTAACTGCTCAATCTATCTCAACTGCTCACATAGCAGTGTGGGACGACACGGCATATAATCGTTTTGAAGTCACGGAATCCATTCTTGATCTTGAGGCGTATGTTAATACAGGATCAGACCGAAACGGCAGCAACGCAATTACCGGAACAACCATCGACCCACCATCACCAGCCTACGTATGCAAAACCTACTGTACTGCTTATGGGACGGGCAGGGCGAGTGTCGAGGCACTGTTGAAGGATAACTCCAATATAGTTGGCGCTGCTGCTGCCAACGGTACAACGATTAATGACGGAGTAATGTATAAATATGGTGATCCTGTAAATCTGTACGAATTTACATCTACACAGATGAATATCCCTAATGTCGATGATGAAACGTTCGCCATTGCCGCACGGTGCTGCGGCGGGCCAAACTTCGTTATCATGCTGTTCCACGGTACTGGTCCGACTTTTGGGGGCACCATTGCAGGTTTTAAGACCCTACTTCAGACATTCGGCTTAGGGTCGAAGACCTTCTCGGAATATATGGAATTTATCCGCACTGATGGAGCCTGGGCAATCACCGAGCCGAACGCGGCATTTACCGGAGATTCTGCAAATTATCTCAGTCAAGGTGATTACACGTTGCTACCAAGCAGTCCGCTGTTGGATGCTGGCACACCAGAAATTTACTAAGGGGAAAATATGAAACTCGTAACAACACAATTCCCCGGTCCCCTCGGCATAGACGGCCCCTTCACCGGCACAACCTTCCCTACCGGCAACTTCCAGGCCCCACTCGGTGCAGAGTTCCAGGCCATCCCCGAGTTCACCGGCAACGCCAGTGTCGATTTGGAGGTTCTGGTGCCGACAGCGAAGATTCGGATCGGGCCGCGTGGGATGATTGTTCGGTCGGTTGACGGGAGCGCTGAGGGACAGGCCAGAGATGACCGGGTGGTGGGGGCATGATCCGCCTGATAGCCATCCTCGCTCTGCTCATGTCATCCTGCGCTCCGATGCCTGGGCGTACGTTACAGAAAGGAGTAACCAACGAGACCCCGCTTGCTGAGATGAACCTCATTGTCCACAAAGGAAATTTTGTAACGACCTCAATAGCCTGCCACAAAGCGACCTGGCCGTACAAACCGTGGCTGTCAGTGGCATCGGTTTTCCTTAATTTTGGCATAGTCCCGGCATGCTGCATGGTTTCATATGACAATACTGGTGGGGTGAAGGGATGCGAGATTTGGTATAGCGGTTTTGATTTTCAATTGCAACATGAGTTGCGACACTGCATGGGGTACAAATAGGAGAAATTATGAAACAAATACTGGTTCTTGTTATTGCCTTGCTGACATTTCCGACACTTCTTCAAGCAGCGACAATCACGAAAACGCTCTCATTTGGTTGGACCTACACGGCAGCGGAGGAAGCGGAAATAACCGGGTTTGAGATATGCAACTATGCCGGAATTGTTACTCAGGATAATGCAGTAGTTGTTATTGGAGGCATTCCAAAGTCGGCACGAGGTGCTACAGGTCTCGTAACATTTGATGACAAAGTGACGCAGCGATTCTTTATCCGGGCTGTCTCCGTTGATCCTGTCGATCCGACTATCATAGACCGATCAGAGCCGTCGAATGTAGTCAGGTTACTGATTTCGCCAAGCAGGTTTAAGAGAAATTAAGGGGGGAGTAGAGATGAAAAAGACATTGATAGGGGTTATTGCATTAGGATTGCTGGCAGGTTGCACAGTCAACAACCGGCAGACGGATATCCACCTCGAGGCTGGCACGAGTATGCGGATTGACGCAGCCGGGGCAACCCACTCAACCGACACCGACCAAAAAGCTGATGGCGATTTCTCCGGCGCGATCGAGGCGGCAAAAAACTGGCTTGAGGGCAATATCGGGAAAGTTGTCGAATCGTTGCAGAAGGGCGAGGATATCATCATTCCGGTTGTTCCGGTGGCAAAAGAAGAGACGTTCGAGCCTGCCGCAGTCTCACCGGCTGGCCAAGGCGAGTTTGAAGAGGTGGAGTAATGCCGACCTGCCCGAAGTGCAAACACACGTGGACCGACGCGCCAGTGCCAACTCTCAAGCCATTTCCATATAAAGTCACTTGGGAAAACGACTCAGATCAGGGCAACGGCGCAGCCTG